>ERZ1066136.55-NODE-55-length-140740-cov-18.663106_pt1 | contig 140740 bp, 104 predicted proteins | sample MGYA00382783_ERZ1066136 | MGnify/ENA primary metagenome ERZ1066136 (study PRJEB33369, sample SAMEA5778366) | biofilm metagenome | biome: Industrial cooling water; feature: Water cooling tower basin; material: Biofilm | place: United Arab Emirates | collected...
CTCCCCCCTCATCGAACTCCATCTCCAGGATCGCCGCGGGGTACTCGCCGGCTTGGCCGAGTTCTTCCAAGAATCGACGCTCCCGCGTTTCGATGTTGATCTGGCCCCGGCGCAGACCATGCCCCATCCAAAATCGCAAGGAGGAGGGATTGGTCGATGCGTCGGCTGGCCCAACTCCGTCCAAGAGCGGGCCATCCTTCCAATCGACCAAGGCCTGGAGCGGAGTTTGCGCCAACACCTGGCGTTCGAAGGAACCGAGCAGCAGCACGCCGATCACGAGGATGAACGGACGCATGGATAGATCCGGGGCAGGGGACTCGTGAACCACGGGCGGGAACGAGCTTCCCGCCCGAAATGATCCTTGCCGCTCTGGAGCAATCCGGCTAGATTTTCTTTTGCGCTTCCAGGAACCAGGACCCGAGGAACCCATGTCTACTTTCAATCTTAGACAACTCGCTCTCTCCCTGCTCGTAAGCTCGGTGATGCGGGCTTTGGTTCAGGCGCAAATCCCCTGCGAGCAGGTCGTAGTCTCTAATCCTCTGGCCCCCGATGGGGACTTCGGACAGTCCTTGGACTTCGACGGCGACACGCTGGCGATCGGGATGCCGACCGTGTCGTTTTCGCCTGGATATACGTGCATCTATCGGCGGACCCCCGCAGGCCTGGAATTGCAGGCCTTGCTCCAGGCTCCAGACGGCAAGAATGCCGACCTTTTCGGTTGGTCTGTGTCACTTGAGGGCGACCAACTGCTCGTTGGGAGGCAGTCAGATGGCTCCCTGAACTCCAAGGGCTCGGTCTACGCCTACCAGCGCCAGCCTAGCGGCGCCTGGACGATGACCCAGAAGATCGCCAACAACAAGCCCGGCATCTGGGGCTTCGGCTGGGCGATGTCGATCGACGGCGGGCGTGTGGCCATCGGCGCCAAGGGCGCCTCCGCGCTCTCGCCCCGCGCTCGGGTCTACATCTTCGAGCTCGAGAACGGCCTGTGGGTCGAAAAGGCCGAGGTTGGACCCTCCCTGGACGACAACGACGACTGGTTCGGCGCCTCCGTGGCCTTGCAAGGGGATCGCTTGGTCGTCGGCGCGCCGCAGAACGGCACCGGGCGGGCGTACATCTTCGATCGCCAGCAGAGCGGCGCCTGGGTCGAGCAGGCCCTGCTGACCCCGCCCCTGCTCCCGGAGGATGGAACATCCCCGAATACGGGGGTCGAATACGGCCGGGCCGTGGCGCTCGACGGCGACACCGTCGTGGTCGGGGCGATCCTCTACGACGCGCCGGTCAAGAACAACGGCGCCGCCTTCGTCTATCGCCTCGGGCCGAGTGGCTGGGCGGTGGAGCAAATGCTGACCCCGGTGATGAACTTTAAGATCCCAGCTTTCGGGTACAGCCTGTCCTTGAGCGGAGACGACCTTTTCGTCGGTGCTCCACAAGACTTCACGACCACCGGCAGCTCGGGATTCGTCTACCGTTTCCAGCGCCAGGGCAACACCTGGCAAGAAACGGCCAAGTTCGAGGGCCAGGGTCCCTTCGTGAGTCGCAATTTCGGCATCGTCATGGCCCGCCACGGCGACCAGCTCGCGATCAGTGCGCCGGCGCAGCCGTCGCCATTCAAGGGCAAGGTGCACCTGCATGCGCTCAATCCAAGCACGCAACTGACCGGCCTCAAGAGCCAGGTTTCGACCTCCACAGGCGGCTCCCAGCCGCTCCAGCTCGCGGCCTGCCCCGAGCACGCCGGCGACCTCTACCTGCTGCTGGGCTCCCTCTCCGGCACCGCCCCGGCGCTGCCCCTCGGCGCGCTCGACCTGCCGCTCGTGCCCGACGCCTACACCCAGTTCACCCTGGCCTCGCCCAACTCCCCCTTCCTGCCCGCCTCGATCGGCCAGCTCGACCCCTGGGGCCGCGCCGACACCTCCTTCCGCCTGCCCCCCGGCAGCGCCCCGAGCTTCGTCGGCCAAACCGCCCACCACGCCTTCCTGGTCTTCGACCTGGCCAACCTGGCCCTCGAATCCGTCAGCAACCCCACCCCGGTGCTGCTGGCCCCCTGAGCCTGCTAGCCCCCTGGGCGCGCATGCTGCTGGCGCCCGGAGCATCGTGAACGCGATCCCGGCGGCTCGGGTCGCGCGACAGCCGGGGAGTTTGTCGGTCTGAAGGCCCCCGGCCCCGGCAAGAGCGGAGGGGACTGGCTCGGCTGCCAGCGACGGACGCCTCGCGGCCCTGCCGCTGCGGGCTAGGATCACGGACCGCCGCGGGGAGAAGATCCCTGCGGGAAGCTCCGACACACGCGATGCCGCTCCGTTGCCCCTTCGTCCGCTGCTTGACCTGGGTCCTGCTGCCCGTCGCGCTGCTGCTGGGCTGCGAGCGCCCGGCGGCCAGCTCCGGCGCGCGGCCGGGGTTCGATGCGCCGGCCGCCGATGTGAGCGCGCCGCCGGCGGAGCTGGTCCTGCCCGCGGGGGCGCCGCGGGTGCTGTTCCTCGGGGATTCCATCGGTGCGGGGCTGCACCTGGCCGAGCACCAGGCTTTCCCGGCGGTGTTGCAGCGGCGATTGGCCCAGGCGAGCCTGCCCTTCGAGCTGATCAACAACAGCGAGAGCGGGCGCACCACCAGCGGCGGGGTGGCGGCCCTCCAGTGGAGCCTGCGCTCAGAGCCGGACCTGGTGGTGATCGAGCTGGGCGGCAACGACGGGCTGCGCGGCATCGAGCTCGAGCTGGTCGAAAAGAACCTGCGCACCCTGATCGAAGGCAGCCGAGCCGCGGGGGCCGAAGTCCTGCTGCTGGGCGTGCGCCTGCCGCCGAATTACGCCGAGTTCGCGGCGGAGTTCGACGCGCTCTACCCGCGGCTGGCTGAGGAGTACGGCATCGGCTTCGTGCCCTTTTTCATGCAAGGGGTCGGGGGCAATCCGGCGCTCAACCTGGCCGACGGCTTGCACCCCACCGCCGAGGGCCACGAACGGCTTGCGGATCGCGTGGAGCCCGTCCTGCGGGCCGCCCTGGAGCGGATCGCCGGCGCCTCGGCCCGCTAGGTGCGGGGCGCCGGTCGCCGGGCGGGGGCTTCGGACAGGGCGGGAAGCGCTTGCTAAAGCCAGCCCAGCAGGGACTTTAGGACGCACGGACCGGGGCGGCGCCGGGGCGGCAGCGGAGCCATTTGAGCTCCGGGAGGGCCCGCTTCCCAGAAATGGAATATCCTTGAAACCAAGGCCCGCCCGGCGGGCATGCCGCCCCCCCCAGCACGCTTCCGTGCACCGCTCCGATCAAGAAAGCATGAAGACCCAGCCCTGGATGGCCCTGGCCCTCGGTTTCGGCCTGCTGGCCCTGCCGGCCCGCGCGGACGGCACCGAACAGCTGGGCGCCCCCTCGATCCCGATCGTCTCGGCCACCCACTCGGCCGCCGCCGGCGTGGGCCTCAACCTGGGCCAGCCGGGGACCATCTCCCTGGAGGTACCGGCGGGAGCGGTGGTCAAGCAGGTCCTGGTCTACTGGGAAGGCCTGGACTGGCTGCCCACGGACCACGGCGCCACGGCGCCCCTGGTGGTCGGCGGCGTGGGCATCACCGGCAGCCGCATCGGCGGCCCGACCGACCTGTTCGGCTCGGCCTGGTCGAGCACCTTCCGCGCCGACATCACCGGGCTCAACCTGGTCGGCCCGGGCACGAACCTGATCTCGATCTCGGGCTCCGACTTCACGCGCTTCAACGACGGCGCCGGCATCGTGGCCCTGTACGACCTGCCGGGAGCGACGACCCTGGTGCAGGTGGCGGACGGCAACGACATCGCCAACGAGCTGCTGGCCGCCCCCGGCAACAACACCGCGCCGGTGAGCTTCAGCTTCCCGCCCCAGCCGGTGGACCGGACCATCCCGGTGGACCTTTTCCTCGCCTCCTTCTTCCCCGACCGCGCCAGCGTGATCCTGTTCTTCGTCGACGGGATCCAGATCGACTTCGTGATCGACGCGATCGGGCACGGGGACGGCGCTTCCTGGACCACGGTGCACCACGACGTGTTCATCCCCGCCGGCGCCCAGAGCCTGACGATCCAAGCCGTGCCGCTCGAGATCCAGCAGGATCCGACGATCTTCAAGGGCACCGCGAAGTTCGTCTGGCTGACCGCCACCGCCAACTTCGAGGTCACCCAACCGGCCCCGGGCGGCCTGACCCCGGGCTTCTGGAAGAACCACAGCGGCTGCTGGGACAACCTCGGCAAGGACGCCACCCAGACCGTCAAGCACTTCCAGGGCTTCAACGCCAGCTTCAACGTGACCGCAGCCCAATCGGGCCTGGCGGACAGCGTCACGCTGCTGCAAGCGGCCGGCGTCAACGGCGGCGGCAAGAATGCGCTGGCGCGCCATGCGTCCGCGGCCCTGGCCAACGCCGACAGCAAGATCGGTTACGCCTACAGCCTGGCCCAGGTCAAGGCCCTGTACCGCGATGGCGTCGGCGCGATCGCCGGCCCGGAGAGCGTCGAATCGGCCAAGAACAAGTTCGAAGCGGCCAACGAGACCGGTTACGCCTGGCCCGCCGGCAAGCCCTGCAGCGCCGACGGCGGCAAGGGCAAGTGAACTCCTCGGCGGCCGGGCCAGCAGCGCTGCCCGGCCGCTCCTCGGTCCGGATCGCCCGCCAAAACGGGCGCTCCCTGGCGGAGCGGCGATCAAGCTCGCCCCGCAACAGCGGCCCGGCTTTTGCCGGGCCGTTCTCGTTTTCAGGGCGGCGTTGCATCGGCCGGAGCTCTGCCCGTCGGGCCAGGCCGGACGTGCCCGCCCCCGCGGACTCCTGCGCCTCGCCGCGTCAACGAAGCCCGATGCGCTTCCCGAGCCGAGCCGCCTCGATCGCTGCACAGCCAGGGACAGGTCCCACTCCGGCGCTCCCCCGCTGCCAATCCGGAACCCCGGAGCCCCCTTTGCCTTCAGACCGCTGGTTGCATTCGGCCCGCGAGCGTTCCGGCGCTGGCCTCGGCCAGCGCCCGTTGCGCTCGAACGGACCGTGGGATCGACGAGGCCGGACCTGGTCCGGGCTCGCCGATCCGATCGGAACCGATCAGAAGCGCACGTTGAGGATCGCCGGAGCGCTGAGATCGATATCGAAGCCGGCGACCTGCGCCGATTGTTCGACCAGCGTCAGCCCGAGGTAGTTCGGGTTGTTGGGGATGCCGCTCGCCACCTGGGCCTGGCCGGCGCCGTCGAGCACCACCGGCAGGGCCTGGACCAGGGTCAACGGGTCGAGCAGCAGGCTGCCGCCGATGCCCGGCAGGGGCAGAGCCAGCCCGCTGCTGACCCACAGGGCGCGCAGGTGCACGCTGCCGGGCTCGCCCTGATAGTCGATCGTCAGGGGCTGGCCGATCGGCACCGTGCCGGGGATCAGGGCCAGGCTCGGCAAGCGCCGGGCCAGGTCGATCTGCTGGCTGCCGGGGGCCAGCTGGAAGGCGGGCGCCGCCGGCTGGGCGCCCGCGCCGGCGCCGCCCAGGACCGCGGCATCGCTCGCGCGCACCAGGCTCGAGCCCGCATCCAAGGACACGCCCACGGCGGCCGTGGAGATCGAGCCGGGCTGGGACCCGGACCCGGGAGGTTGCGCCGACGCCCCTTGCAGCAAGCTGGAGGAGCCGCCGATCAGCCGGACCTGGCTGCCGACCGCCTGCAGGCCGGCACCGCTCGCGGCGGGAGGCTGACCGAAGTCGGCGAAGTAGCGGGCGATCCCGCCCTCGGCCGATGTGCGCGCCAGCTCCACCTCGGAATTCAGGACGAACACCCCAGCCCCACCGTCTCCCGAGGGGATCGTCGGGATCAACGGAAGAATCTCGAAGCCGGGCTTGCCGCGCAGCTGACACGCATTGAACCAGGCGCGCGAATTGCCGACCCAAGCGCCGGCGATCCCGTTGCGCCCCTGGTAGCCGGTGGTCGGATTGCCCTGCAGGCTGTTGATCGTGCTGACCCGATCCGCGATCACCTGCGCGCAGTTGAAGACCAGCAGGGTTCCGGTCTGATTCGGTGCGGCTCCCCAGCCATAGCTGGAGTGGTCGAGCACCAGATCCGAGAGCTCGATCCGTCCCTGGCACTCCAACGCGCTCAGCATCGGCAGGGCCGGAAGCACGCCGCCGTTGTGCTGAGAAGAGCAGCGCATGCCGCTGATGCGCAGGCGCTGTCCCGCGGGCAGGTTCTGGATCGTGATCGGCGGCTGGGCCGGGTTGATGAACCCCCCGTTGACCTGGGTCGGGCGCACCTGGGTCAGTGAGGGACCCGCGCCGACCAGCTCGATGCCCTTGGTGATCGTGACGCGCTCCGGATAGAGCCCGGGGGCGATCAGGATCCGGTCGCCGACGGAGGCTGCGTTGACGGCGGCCTGGATGGTGGCGAAGGCCGGGGCCCCCGCGCTTTGGTCGACCAGCAGATCGCCAGCGAAGGCGGGCAGGGCGCCGAGGACGAAGGACAGGGCCACGTGCAGGATCGGGGATCGCATCGGACTCCTCTCTGTTGTGTGGGGGCTAGGGGGTCAGCGGTGCCGCAGACGCCGGGGACCCGGAACGAATCCTGACCAGAATCCGGGGATTGCGCTAGGCATTCACCGGGACTCGGCTCCCGGAGCCGAAGCGGGCCGGGGTTTCCCTGGGGAATAGCCGTGCCCGCGGAAGGCCCCCATGCGGCCGTCGGCAAGGCCCGCAGATGCCCAGCGCGGCCCCCTGTTCAGTCCGATTTTGGATTTTCCGGCTGCCATGGGACCCCGGACCAGCCCGCAGCCTTGCCCCGCCGGGCCTGTCGCCCGAAAGAGCGAGCCCCGCGGCCCGGAACGCCCCTCGCCCCCCACGCTGCCCGACCGGGGCCCGCGCGAGCGGCACCGGCGCTTCAGGGCTCCGCGTCGATCCAGCGCCACCAGCTGCCGACCCAGGAGCGCTGCGTCCAGCCGAGGGCGCCCGAGGGACAGCGCAGGGGACGCTCTTGGGCTCGTGCGCAGCCTATGCCGCCCCCTTCGGGACCTCTCAGCCCGCCGGATCGAGGTCCTCGTTTTCGGCTGCCCGGGCCCCGGCGAACAGGCGCGATTTGCCGCGGGCTTGCTTGCGCTGGGCGCCGCCGCCGCGGGCCAGTTTTTGCTTTTCTTCGTCGAGCAGCTTCCTGAACAGGGGCAGGAGGTCGGTGCGGCCCGTGTCGTGGAGGGCGCCCTCCACCAGGCGCTGGTTGTCCGGATCCTTCCAGCGCACCAGCGCCTTCTGGATCTTGCGCTCCTTCATCGAACGCGGCACGTAGACCTCCTCGCCGGTCAGCGGGTCCTTGCCGGTGGCGAACTGCACCATGCCGCGCGTCATCGGCAGCGGCAGGAACTCCTGGGCCTGCTCGGGCGAGTAGTTGCGCTCGAGCAGTTTGGCGAAGAGATTGACGGCGCGCTCCAGGGTCGTTCCGGGGTGCCCGACGATGAAGTAGTTGGCCAGATACTGGTCCTTGCCCTGGGCTTCGCAAGCTTCTTGGTATTCCGTCTCGAACTGCTCGTACTTGCCGAACACCGGCTTGTTCATCAGCCGCAACACATCGGGGTCAGCGTGCTCGGGGGCCAGCTTCATGCGGCCCGAGGTGTGCTCGCCGACCAGGGCGTCGTGCAGCGGCAGGGTCTTGCCATCCTTGCCGCGCAGCATGTCGTAGCGCACGCCGCTGGAGACGAAGGCGTGCTTGACCCCTTGGGTGCGCTTGACCAGGCCGAGCAGACGCCGATAGCCCTCGCTCTGCTTGTCGAGCCGCAGCGCCGGGCACGGATCCGGGGTCAAACAGTCGCGATCGAGGCAGGGTTTGCCTTTTTCGAGCAGCTTGCAGCCCAGGCCCCACATGTTGGCGGTCGGGCCGCCCACGTCGGTGATCGTGCCGCGGAAGTCGATGTGCTCGGAGAGCTTGGCGGCTTCCTTGAGGATCGACTCTTCGCTGCGGCCCTGGATCGAGCGCCCCTGGTGGAAGGTGATCGAGCAGAAGGAGCAGTCCGCGAAGCAGCCGCGGTGGGTGTTGATCGAGAACTTGACCGGCTCGAGGGCGGGCACGCCGCCGGCCGCGCTGTGATCGGGGTGCCAGGCGCGCTCGAAGGGCAGGTCGTAGTAGGAATCGACCTCCTCGGGCTTGGAGGGCGGCAACGGCGGGTACTGCAGCACGAAGCGGTCCCCGTGGCCCTGGGCGATCACGCGGCCCTCCGGGTGGTTCTCTTCGCGCACCGCGTTGAACAGCGGGATCAGGCCCTGCACGTCGCGCTCCAGGTCCTCGAAGGAGGGCACCAGGCGCGCGCCTTCGGGCAGCTGCTCGCGGCGCACGACCTGGCAGGTCTGGGCCATGCCATCGAAGCCCTGGCCGCGTTCGATGCGCTGGGCCACCTCTAGGCTGGAGCGCTCGCCCATGCCCCACACCAACAGGTCGGCCTTGCAGTCGATCAGGATCGAGCGGCGCAGCTTCTCGTCCCAGAAGTCCCAATAGGCCAGGCGCCGCGGCCCGGCTTCGAGGCCGCCCACGATCACCGGCACGCCGGGGAAGTGGTGCCGCGCCAGGGCCGTGTAGGCGATCGTGGCGCGGTTCGGGCGCCCCGGCACTCCGCCGGGGCGGTACACGTCCGAACGGCGCTTCTTCTTGGCCGCCGTGTAGTTGGTCACCATCGAATCGATGGTCCCGGCGCTGACGCCCACGTAGAGCCGCGGCGTCGGCAAGCGCTTCCAGCCGCTGCCATCGGGCTCCAGGTCCGGGCAGTCGAGGATGCCCACGCGATAGCCCTTGGATTCGAGGAAGCGCCCGATGGCCGGCACGCCGAAGGACGAGTGGTCCACATAGGCGTCGCCGCTGACCAGCAGGATGTCGAGCTCCTCCCAGCCCCGCAGGGCCATCTGCGCCCGCGTGCGCGGCAGGAAGCGCCGCAGCAGCGCGGGGTCTTCGGGCGCCGGGCGCTGGCCTCGGCGCTTGCCGGCCGCGCGCGCGCCGGCGTCTTCCGGGCGGAGCGCGGCGGACGGCGCCGATTGGGAGCCGCGGGTCGAGCCGCCGGCCCCGTCCCGCTTCGGACCCGCCGCCGGGCCGGCGCTGCGCTCGGAGCTCCGCGTCGCCCCAGGGCCCGCCTGCCGCTCGCGGGCCGGCGCGGGCCGCGGACTGTCCTGCCCGGACTGGCCCCTGGGTCCCTGGCCAACCCCGGGGCGTTCCCGCCCGGGACCGCCCGCGGCCCGGCCCGGCCGATCCTGGGGCGGCGGCCCCCCGGCGCCTGCGCGGCCCGGCGCTCGATTGTGACGCTCCATGGAGCCTGGAGTGTGACACCCCCCGCTCCCGCACCCTAGCCCACGCCGCGGCGATCCGGGCCAATCCCCACCCCGGCGGGGCAATTCGGCCTCGGCGGAGCTCCCGGGACCTTTGTCCCGCCTTTGGCGGCCCGCGGCGGCCCGAAAAGGCAAGCGGAATCGGCCCAAAAGCGGCGCCGTAAGCTCTGCTGACGTCGAGGCTTAGGGCGCCCGAACCAGCATTCGGAAAGCCCGCGGCCTCGGCTCAGGCGGCGTCAATCCCCCCCTCAGGACCGCGGGCCCCCGCCCGCCCTAACCATTTGGAGGACCCATGCGCATCGACTTCCGAGCCGTCAACCTCGAGCTGGCTGCCGACTTCAGGGACTTCGTCGAAGAACACGTCCAGACCGCCCTCGGCCGCCTCGACCAACACGTGCGCTCGGTGCTCGTCCAGATCCGCGATGTCAACGGCCCCAAGGGCGGCAACGACATCCACTGCCACATCGAGCTGACCATGCCCTACGGCTCGCCCCTGCTGGTCGAAGAATCCAACTCGACCCCGGCCAACGCGCTCAACAAAGCCCTGCACCGCCTCAAGCCCGCCCTGCTGCGCCGCGTCGACGCCCACAAGAACCACCACACCCACTCCTGACCCACCCAGATCGCCCGCCACCCCGGCGCCCCGCGCGCCGCCCCCGCTGCGGAGCCCGCGACCCTCGCGCGCTCCGCAGCGCTTTTTTGCCTCCTGCGCTGCCGACCTGCCCGCCCCGACCGCGGATTTTCTCAACCTGCCACAGCCTGGGAAGCACTCGGTGCGCAGCACCGATCCCAGGCTGTGCGGCCGGCGGACGCCGGCCCAAAGGCATGCTGACAGGTTGTGATGGCGGCTCGGGCGCAGCCCGAGTCGATTCTCTGAACCTGTCAGTGCGGCTTGAGGCCAGCGTTCCCCAGGCTCAGGACGCAGGTCGTCTGTGTGCCAGCCTCGATCACGAAGGGCGTCAGAGTCGATGTATCGGGTCCCGAGGCTCCGCTCCAGACCATGCACTCGTAGTTGCCGGGCAATAGCGATGCCGGCCCGTATGGATGCCCCGTAAAGTGCAAGTACTTGGGGTCGACGATCCTGTATTGGCCGTTGGGACCCAGGGTCAAGCTGCCTGTGGGCACGTAGACCACGACCAATCCATCACGATAGTTCTTGACCTGACTTCCGAGCAATTCGAACGACACATGACCGCGCGCACTGGGCAGTGCAATCTCGACGATCTGATCCTCTTGGGTCACGTTCAAGAGCCGATACTGGCCGGGACCGGCCGGATAGCGGATGCCGGGGATGCTGCCCTCGAAAGAAAACGCCCACTCTCCGAGCGCGAGTCCCTCCATGCGCACGCCGTCGATATGGCTGTTGGTGACGATCAATTCGCGCCCGCCATACTCCGAAGACAAGGTCAACCTGCCCAGGCTGTTCTGGCCTCCGGCCGGTCCAGCGCTGCGCAGTGTGCTCGAGTCCTCACCGGACGCACTGACAAAGCGAAATTCGACGGCACCCGCGTCTTGGTCGTAGAGCAGTGCCGTGTCCAGTTCGACCTCGGTCGCTTCGGCGCCAAGGCCAAGCCACTGCACTTTGATGGGCACCGTCAGCCTGCCATTCCGCTCCAGATCGATGGTCGCCTTGACTAGGCCTTCTGGAATCGTGGGCCTCGGAGCTGTCAACACCAGCGCCTGGTTGCAGCTTGACAACAGTCCCTGCCAGCCCGGTACTCCGTCCAGGCAAGGCTTCAAATCAGGACCGTAGGCGTTGACCACCCCGAGCCCAAGGTTTGCATCGTCCGGGACCATGATCCCGAGCGCATCCCGGAATCCTGGCCCCAGGTTGATCTTCGAGCCGTCCGTCTTCGCAACGAGCACGACACCGCCCCCGAGCAGGAATCGCAGCTTGAAGTCCGCTCCACTGGAGGGCACCGGCAGCAAACGCTCCCGCGGCTCTCCCTCGACGGCTCGACCGGTCAGTCGGAGTCGGTAGGTCAAGCCAGGCATCAGTCCATGGATCTGGTACTGGCCCATTTCCGGATGAACCTGTTCCCTTTGGTGGTAAACCGCGTGAAGCCCCACTTCCGGCCGGCTCGCATCGGCACGCGATCTGGCTGCATCGGAGGTCGGCTCGAGATCAGAAATCGAGGGAGCATCGACAGCGTCCACATGCAGGATCAAATCGAGATCACCGACCTCGATGCCCTCTGGTAGCTCCACCCTGCCGGTGACCGTGGCGAAAGGATCGATGCTGACGCGAAGAGGTGCTCCATCCGGCGGACCCGAGACCTTCTCGAGAGTTCCGGCTCCTCGCGTGTGATGCCAGGCGATGATCGCAGACTCGCTTTCGGGCCGCTTGGTCGGTGTGGCGATTCTCCCGGACTCGTCGGAAGTTCCCAGGTACCATGCAACTCCCTCCGACTGCCAGAAGGCGTGGGCACCTGCGACTGTCGCCCCGCCTCGATCGACCACCTCGATCAGGAACGGACCAACGGAACTCGCGCCGATCTGTCGGTGGTCCGCTGATCGTGAGACGACGGGAAGATCGAGACCCGCGGGCGACTGGGGTTCCACAGCTTCCGTGCAGGCCCCCCGCTTCTCTCCGACTGCACGCTCCTTCCCAGCGACCTCACGCTCCAGGTCCCAAAGGACCAAGCCGAGGGCCACCCCCGCAGCCACCGCGACCAGCAGTGTGAGCTTCTTCATTTCGTCGATGACTACCCCTCCCCATTCTGCTGGCCAAGGCACTCCCGCAGAAATCTCCGCTATGGGACGTGAACGAAAAGGGCCGCCCTCTACAACGCGGATGCGCCACCAACGAAGCCTAGTCGGTACATGCTCGGCAAAGTCGGCGGCTGTCAGCCCGCTTTGGGGCTGGCCAGGGAACTCCTGGGTAGCGCGACGCAGGGTCGTGGGACGCGAAGTGTTCTCCGTGCAAGCGTTGGGAGCTGTCAGCGCAGGGCGGACAAGCGGGTCGCCCAGCAGACAGACAGGGGCTCTGCTAGAGCCCCTGCGGTCTCGATCAGCCTGTCAGCCCCAGACGGTGCGGTCGATCAGGTCTTGGTCCCAGGGGCCGTCGCGGCGCGGGCGCACGCGCAGGCCGAAGCGGTAGGCGCCGGAGGCCTGGATGCGGCGTTTGCCGGCGAAGGTGGTCGGCTGGCCGGGACCGGGGCGGGCTTGGGGCTCGAGCAGTTGGAGGTCGAGGCCGGCCACGTTCCAGCCGTTGCCGTTGGCGTGCCCGAGGACCAGCTCGACGCGCACCTCGTCCGGCTCGAGGCCGTTGAGCTCGATGTCGGCTTCGACGAACAGCTCGTCGCCCGAGCGCGCCTTGGACAGGTCCGGCACGCGCACGTCCTTGACCTGCACGCCTTCGAAGGCCGGCACCAGGCGAGCGCGGCGCTTGGCGATCTCGAGCGTGCGCGCGTAGTCCCCGGAGGCCAGTTCGAAGTAGGCGGACGCCAGGGGCTTGTAGGCCTTGGCGGCGTATTCGCCGACCATGCGGTTGGTGTCGAAGAACTCGGGGATCGTCTTCAGGTTGTGGATCACCCGGTCGAGCCAGCCCTGGGGCAGGCCGCGCTCGTCGCGATCGAAATAGAGCGGCACGACCTCTTCCTCGAGCAGGCGCAAGAGGTGCTCGTTGTCGAGCTGGTCCTGCAGTTCCTGGTTGGGGAAGGTCTTTTCCAGGTTGCCGATGGCCCAGCCGTTGCGGCCGTCGCAGGCCTCGATCCACCAGCCGTCGAGGATCGACAGGTTGAGCGCGCCGTTGGCCGAAGTCTTCATGCCCGACGTGCCCGAGGCCTCGAGCGGCCGCACCGGGTTGTTGAGCCACACATCGACGCCCTGCTTCAGGTAGCGCGCCAGGCCGATGTCATAGTCCTCGAGGAACAGCACCTTGCCGACGAAACGCTCGCTGCGGCTGATCTCGACCACCTGCCGCAGCAGGTCCTTGCCGCCGCCGTCGGCCGGGTGGGCCTTGCCGGAGAACAGGAACAGCACCGGGCGCGAGCTGTCCGAGAGCAGCCGCGCCAGGCGCTCGGGGTCCTTGAACAGCAGGGTCGCGCGCTTGTAGGGCGCGAAGCGGCGCGCGAAGCCGACCACCAGGGCGTCGTCGCGCAGGCCTTCGAGCATGCGCACCAGGGTGCGCGGGCTGTCCTGACGCTGTTGCACGGAACGCTCGAGCAGGGCCCGGCAGCGGTGCAGCAGGTCGCGCTTGGCGGCCTGGCGCTCCTTCCACAGCTCGGCACGGTCGATGCGCTCGGCCTGCTCGACGAAGTCCTTGCCGGTCACCAGGCGGCCGTGCACTCCCAGCAGGCGCTGCAGGCCCGGACGGGTCCAGGTCGGCAGGTGCACGCCGTTGGTCACGTGGTCGACGGGCACCTCGTTGATCAACAAGCCGTGCCAGTAGGAGTGCAGCAGCTCGCGGCTGACCTCGCCGTGCTTCTTGGCCACGCCGTTGACGAATCCGGCCAAACTGCAGGCCAGGAAGGTCATGTTGAACTCGGGCTTGCGCTCGTGATCCTGGCCCAGGGCCATGAAGCGCGCCCAGGGCAGGCCGACCCAGCCCTCGGTGTCGGCGAAGAAGCGCCGCACCAGGTTCTCGTCGAAGCGGTCGTGGCCGGCGGGCACCGGAGTGTGCGTGGTGAACACCGTCGAGGCGCGCGCCAAGAGCGCCGCTTCCTCGAACTTGAAGTTCTCGCGGCGCATCAGGATCGAAGCACGCTCGAGCACGGCGAAGGCCGCGTGGCCTTCGTTGAGGTGCAGCACGGCGGGGTCGATGCCGAGTTTGTCGAGCATGCGCATGCCGCCGCGCCCGAGCACGATCTCTTGGCGCAGGCGGTGCTCGTTGTCGCCGCTGTACAGGCGCCGGGTCAGGCTGCGGCCGACCGGCGTGTTGACCTCGTAGTCCGAGTCGAGCAGATAGAGCTTGACCCGTCCGACCTCGAGGCGCCAGACGCGCAGGCGCACCACGCTCTCGGAGAGCGGCACCTCGATCTCGATCGGCACGCCCTCCGCATCGCGCATCAAGGTCAGCGGCAGCTGGGTCGGATCGTTGGGCGCCTCCAGGGAGAGCTGCTCGCCGCTGGGCGAGAGGCGCTGCATCACATAGCCGCCGTGGTAGAACAGGCCCATGCCCACCAGGGGCAGGTCCAGGTCGCTGGCGGACTTGAGGTGATCTCCGGCCAGCAGACCCAGGCCGCCGGAGTAGATCCGCAGGGATTCGTGGACGCCGAACTCGAAGCAGAAGTAGGCGATCGGATGCTTGTCGTCGAGCACGCGGCCCCCGGGCAGCTCGACCCGCGCGCGGCGCGAGTTCATGTACTCGTCGAAACGCTGCATGACCGCCTCGAGGCGCGCCACGAAAGTCGGATCGTTGGCGCGCTGCTCGAGGTCCTTCGGGTAGGCGCGGCGCAGGAACTGGACCGGGTTGTGCAGGCAGGCCTCCCACATCTCCGGGGAGATCTCGCGGAACAGGCTGGGCGCGTCCTGGTCCCAGCTCCACCACAGGTTGGCGGCCAGGCGTTCCAGGTCGCCCAGGGCCTTGGGCAGGCGCGCTTCGACCTCGAAGGTGCGCAGCCGCGGGCGGCGTTCGACGCGCGGGCCGGTCTGGGTCACCGAAACCAGGCGATGCACGCGCGGGGCCGGCTGCGGACGCTCGCTGGCCAGGGCCAGGGCGCGCTCGAAGGACTCCTCGTAGTGCCGGATCAGGTTGTTCCAGGAGAACTTGGACGCGGCCGCGAGGGCTGCCCCGCGGATCTGCTTGTGGCGCTCGAGGCTGCCCTGGAAGGCCAGGATCGCGCTGGCCAGGTTGCGGGCGAAGGCCTCGTCCGAGATGCCCAGGCGCGGCAGGACGGTGACGCCCTGGTCGGGCCCGAAGCCGTTCTCGCGCGCCCAAACGCCGAAGCCGGCCATGTCGGTGGTGATCGTGGGCACGCCCACGCCGACCGATTCGGCCGGGGTATAGCCCCAGGGCTCGTAGAACGAGGGGAAGCAGGACAGGTCGCAGGCCTTGAGCGCAGCCTCGTATTGCAGCGGCAGCAGCGGATCGCTGCCGTCCAGGTAGACCGGCACCTGGATCAGCTTGACGCGCGAGCGAGCCCGGTTGACCAGCCCCAGGCGCTCGGCCTGGCGCTGGATCGGGTCGCGTTCGCGTTCGATGATCTCGTGGCTGGAGATGCCCTCCGGGTCGTGGGAGCCGCCCAGCAGGCACTCGCGCACCTTGCGGCGCGGGCCCGATTGCGCCGCGGGGATCAGCAGGAAACAGACCAGCGAGCGGCCGGGCTGGGAGTTGATCTGCGCCAGGGCATCCAGCAGCACGTCGATGCCCTTGTTGTGCATCTCGTAGCGCCCCGAGATGACCAGCAGCGTCGCCTGCCGCAGGTCCTCGCCACACATGCACGAGGCCAGGTGGGTCAGGGCCGTGCGCGCCTCCTCGTGGTGGGCTGAGTCGGAGAGCTCCGCCAGGAGCCCCAGGTCGAGGCCGTTGGGCACCACGGGCTGGGCCTGGCGACGGTGCATCAGCTCGACCTCGGCGGCGGTGATCGCGCTGACGGTGGTGAAGACATCGGCGGCGCGCGCCACGGCGCCCTCGATCGAGTGCTTGGCGCGCACGCCGACCTGGTCGGCGGCCTCCTCCGGAGTGCGGTGCCCCAGGGCCGCCGCCGGCGGCAGGCCCGTCGAGGACAGGGCCCGTCCGAGGATGGTGGCGTGGGTGGTGAAGATCGTGGCCACGTAGGGCAGGTGGTCCTTGAGGTACAGGAGCCCCGAGCCCGTCATCCATTCGTGGAATTGCGCCACCGAGCGCCCGGGCTGGGCCTCGTGCTCGAGCCACAGCTCGATCGCGATCCCCGCCGCGTGCCCGAACATGGCCGGCTCCACATAGTCCCAGCCACCGAACAGGGAATCGACCTTGTGGCGCTCCCAGAGGCCCGAAAGGATCGCGTCCTTCTGCTCGAACAGCTTCGAGAAACCGATCAGGATCGTGCGCGGCCGGCCGGGGATGTTCCAGCGACCGACGCGCGCGTTGATGCCGCGGGCGGCCGCCGCGGCCACGAAGGCCTCGTGGCCGGGCTCGACCTCGAACGGACGGGCTTGGGTCTGCTGCCCGTGCAGCCAGGGACCGATGCACACGTAGCGGTCCCCGAGCCGATGCACGAGCTCGCGCGCCTTGGAGGAAACCACCGTGTAGATGCCGCCCACCTTGTTGGCGACTTCCCAGCTGACCTCGAACAGGTTGAATTGCATGGATCGGGAGCGATGCGGCGGCGGGTGGCTCGGGACGAGGGCGCCCGGTGGGCACTCTCGGGGGGCTATTCGAGCGGGCCCCCGGGCAGACTTGGGTCCGTCCGGGGCCCAGGGTCAGCGCGCGTGGCTGGAATGGGAAGGAGCTTCGGGGCCGGCGCGGTGGCGCGCCGCGGGGGTCTGTTCCAGGGCCATCGGGGGCCGCGGGACCAACAGGGGCCCGGCGTCCGATTCCTGGGCTTCCCGTTCGGCCAGGCGGGCACGGAAATCGGCCAGCACGTTCGCCAGGGTGATGTAGGCGTCGTGGGGCGTGGCGTAGGGGCTGAAGTACTTGTGCACGTCGCCGTCCGAGAAGAACTTGACGCACATGTAGTAGAAGTGGTCCGAGGTGGTCAGCTTGCGCCAGACCTCCAGGGGCTCGGGATCGCCGCGCTCGGCCAGGCCGCGCACCAGGCTGGCCAGTTGGTAGACCGCCTCATGGGCCCCGCGTTGCATGGCGTTGTCGAGCCAGGCGGTCAGGTCGCGCTCGGCGTCGGCCCAGGAGACCGGGTGCGGGATGTCGAGCCGCGCGCTGGGGTCGGTCGAGCGCGCCACCTCGCTGGGGGTCTCGAAGCGGAAGCGCGGGTGGGCTAGCACCGCACCGGGCAGGGCTTCCATGAAGTGGAAGATGCCGGTGTCGGCCCACTGGTGCTCGCCGAAGGTCTCGAAGTCCATGAACAGCCCGACGAAACGGTCCTCCTCGGGCAGGCCGTGCACCCAGGAGGCGAACTTCTCGGAGCGCAGGGGCCACTCGGACCAGGCCCGGTTCGAGAAGCGGAAGGCGATGTCGTCGGAGAGCTTGTAGGAGCGCAGCAGCAGCTTGATGCGCTCCGAGCCTTCCGGGCGATACACGCGGTGCGGGCTGCGCCAGCCCAAGAGGTGGTCGGCCCCCTCGCCCAGGATCGCCTCGAAGCCCAGCTCCTCGGCCAGGCGCGCGATGCGGTTGGAGAGGATCAGCTCGGTGTTGCGGAAAGCGGTCGGTTTGCGCCCGAACAGGGCCTCGATGCGCTCGGACTGGTTCTTGACCTGCTCGCGGAATTCGCGCTCATCGCCCAGGGCCGAAAGCGAGTGGTGCGAGGTCTCGCACAGGAATTCGACGCAGCCCGTGCGGGCCAAGCGCTTGAAGCTCTCGAGGGTCTCGGGCGACCAGCGCTCCATCTGCTCCAGGGCGGTTCCGGAGACCGAAAACGAGCAACGGAAGCGTCCCTGGTGGGCCTCGACCGCGCGCAGCAGCAGCGCGTTCATCGGCAGATAGCACTTGTGCGCTACGCGCTCGAGGATGCGCTTGTTCTCGGCGTCGTCGAAATAGTCCTCGCTGCGGCCGATGTCGAAGAAGCGATAGCGCCGCAGCCGGTGCGGCTGGTGGACCTGGAAGTAGAAGACGAGGCTGGTCATGGCACGAGCTCCCGGTAGATCTGTCGCAACAGGTCGCCGCGCAGCTCCCAGCGCATGCGCCGCACTTCGTCGCGGCCCTGCTCCACCAGGTGGCGGCGCAGGGGCGCGTACTCGAGCACCGCGAGGATCTTGTTGGCCAGCTCCTCGACGTCCCAGAAATCGACCTTGAGCGCGTTGGCCAGCACCTCGCTGACGCCGCTCTGGCGCGAGACGATCACCGGCACGTCCAGGGCCATAGCCTCGAGCGGCGTGATGCCGAAGGGCTCGGAGACCGAGGGCATCACGTACAGGTCGGCCATCGAGTACATGCGCTCGACGTCGTCCCCGCGCAGGAAGCCGGTGAAAAACAGGTTGTGGATCAGGCCCAGGCGCGCCGAGCGGGCCACCACCTCGGGGAACATGTCGCCGGAGCCCGAGACGACGAAGCGGGTGCGCGGGCGTTCGCGGATCACGCGCGCGGCGGCTTCGATGAAGTACTCCGGTCCCTTTTGGAAGGTGATGCGGCCCAGGAACAGCACGATCGGGTCGCGGATCGAGCGCTCGAGGTGCCACTGCGCGCGCTGCTCCGACTGGGTCACCGCGTTGTGCACCACGCGCAGCCGTTCCGGGCGCACGCCATAGCGGCGCCGGGCGATGCCGGCGGTGTAGTGGCTGACGCACACGACCCGGTCGGCGGCGGACAGCCCCATGCGCTCGATCGCCAGGACGCGCTGGTTGGGGTTGTCGCCGGTGCGGTCGTACTCGGTGGCGTGCAGGTGGCAGACCAGCGGGACGCCCTTGAGGCGGCTGACGGCCACGCCGGCCAGATAGGTCATCCAGTCGTGGGCGTGCACCAGATCGAAGTCGTGCTGCTTGGCGATTTCGGCGCAGGCGATCGCGTAGCGCGCGACCTCGTCGAACAGGCCGGCGCCGTAGCCGCCCCAGATCTCGAAGGTGCTCTCTTCGAAGCGCTCGCCGCGGCCGACCGCCGCGGCGATCTCCTCGCCCAGCGCCAGCCAGCCGAGCGCCCGGTCGGGCAGGGGTTCGCGCCGACGGCCGTCGGCGCTGGCCAAGCGCTTGCTGCGCTCGAGCAAGGCCAGCACCTGCGGGGAGAAGCGCTGGCGGTAGCTCTCCGCGCTGGTGTAGGGGGCCAGGGTGCTGTCGATCGCCAGCAGCTCGAGCCGCGGTTCGCGCAGCAGCTCCAGCCGCGCCGGGGTCGAGCCCGGGGTCGCAGCGGGTCCCGCTTCGCTACCCAGGCGCGCGGCGGGCAAGGCGCCGGAGGCCGCCGCAGGCGCCGCCGATCCGTCCGCGGAGGCCGGGGCGAAAGCGACCGGCTCCGCTTCGATGCGCTGCAGCGCGCGCACCTGGTTGGCGCCCTTGAGCTGCATGCGGCCGGGGCGCTCGTCGCCGAAGGCGCGCGGCACCACGAACAGCACGTCGACGTCGGTGTGCGCCAATCCGCGCGTGAGGCCTTCGCAGGCGGTCCCCAGGCCTCCGGAGATGTGCGGCGGGAATTCCCACCCGAGCATCAGGACCTTCATCGCACCGCCGCCCCCGTGCCGGCTTCGGCCAACAGGACCTTGGCGCGCAGCAGCTCGCCGACGCTCCACGCCTGGGCGATGGCGCCGCCCGGGCGGTGCGGGGGATCCCCGTCGAAGAGCTTGGAGACCTGGCCCAGGCCGCCGGAATGCAGCGTTTCCTCGAAACCATCCACCAGTCGCAGCAACTGCTCGCGGCGCTGCAGATCGCCCGGGAAGGCGCGCAGGCAGGCTTCGACGTAGAAGCCGACCAGCCAGGGCCAGACGCAGCCCTGGTGGGCGGCGCGGTCGCGCTCCTCCTGATGGCCCACGTAGCGCCCGCGGTAGGCCAGCTCGGTCGGGGAGAGCGTGCGCAGGCCGCGCGGGGTCAGCAGCTCGGCGTCGATGCGCCGGACGATCCAAGCGCGCTGGTCCGCGGACAGGGGGGAGCCGGGCAGGGCCGCGGCGATGATCTGGTTCGGACGCACCGTCAGATCGATCCGCTCGCCGTCGACCACGTCCGCCAGCAGGCCTTGCTCCTCGCTCCAGAACCGGCGCACGAAAGCCTCGCCGCTGCGGCGCGCTTGCTCCTGCGCAGCCGGGGTGCCCTCGAGACGCGCCAAGAATTGCAGCAGGAACACCCACAGGGCGTTCAATTCGACCGGGCAACCGTGCCGCGGGGTCACGGGACCCTCCGCGACGATCGCATCCATCCAGGTGACCGCAAGTCCGTCATGCCCAGCGTGGAGCAGGCCTTCCCGGTCGACGTGGAGACCGAGCTCGGCCCCCTGGCGGTAGGCCTGCTCGATCCCACGCAGCGCCGGCCGCAGTTTGGCCGTCAGGTCCGGGTCGGGTGCGCGCTCCAACGTGCGCCAGGCCGCCAGGGCGAACCACAGCGCCGCGTCGGCGGAACCGTACTGGCTGTCGGCGGCGTCCCGACCATAAATGTTCGGCAAGAGTCCGCCGCGCAGGTAGGGCAGGGCCGCGAGCAGCAGCTCCTTGGCCTGGTCGCCGCGGCCCCGGGCCAGGGTCAGCCCGGGCAGGGCCACGAAGGTGTGCCGGCCGCGCTCCTCGAACCAGGGATACCCGGCGATGACCCCCAGACGGGCGGTCTCGTTGCGATACAGGAAGCACTCGGCCGCCGATTCCAGGCGCCCGCGGAAACCCGGCGACCAGGCGCGCTCCTCGGACAGCCGGCGCTCGGCCGCGGCCTCGAAGGCCGCCCGCGGATCGCCGATCGGGCCTTCGATCGAAGCCCCCACCCACCAGGTCGAACCGGGCTCGAAATCGGCGTCGAACCAGCCCGGGCAGAACTGGTCCTCGTGGCAGTCGTAGCCGCGCAGCTGGTCCTGGGTGTATTCGATCCCGCGGTACCAGAGCGGATCGGCCTCGAAGCGGGGGCTGCCGGCGCCGGTGCTGGCGGCCGTGCTGGCGGCCAAATGCAGCGGCGGCAGGGCCGCATACGGACGCACGACCAGGCCGGCGCTGCTGCGGCCGACGCGCGGATCGAGGGCCAGGTTTTCGAACGTCAGGGCGCGCGCTTCGCGGCAGGCCAGCAGCGGGCGCAGGGAGAGGCGCAGGCCCGCGCGCTCGCCGACATTGCGGTAGCGCAGCAACACGCTGCGCTCGCCGCGCGGCATCAGCACCTCGCGCTGGATCACCGCCAATCCCATGCGGTAGGTCCAACGCGGCCAGGGCACCAGCGCGAACTCCTCCAGGCCCAGGTCCCCGTCCGGGACGAAGGTGCCCCGATAGCGGGTCAGATTGAGCAGGTAGTGGCGCCCGTGACCGTGGACTTTTTCCTCGAAGCGCGAAAGGAACACGTGGCGCTCGTTGTGGCCGTCGGGCCGCGCGACCAGCAAGCCGTGGAAGCGGCGGGTCGGGCAGGCCAGCACCGTCGAGCTGGCGTAACCGCCGCGGCCGTCGGTCTCGAGCCACTCGCGGGAGAGGGCCAGCTCCAGGCGGCTGAGGTGCTCGCGGTCGAGGCGCAGCACGGCTTCCGCGGGGCGATCGTGGGTCAAGGGACGGGTCACTGGGCTCGGGGGGGCGTGCGCCGGGGCGGCCGGCGCGGCCGCTCAGTGTGGGGATTTCGGGGGCCGAAGGGGCCCGCCGGGCCCCTTGGCGCGAGCCTCAGGGGCGGACCTGGGACCGCTGCGGGGGGCAGCAGGAGCGCGCCGGGGCGGGGCCGAACGGGGCGCTCAGGAACACGTTGTTTTCGCCCTCGTAGGCCCAGGCGGAGAGGCCCGGGGCCCCCTCGAAGCGGCACACCTCCGCCTGGCCGACCAGGGCGGGCGGGGCTCCCTCCGGGGCTGCCAGGGGTTCGTAACAGCGCCATTCCGGCATCGAGCAGCAGGCCCGGTCGGCGCGCGCCCGGCCGGCGAGCTCGAACAGCCCGGGGGCGCTCGCCTCGAAGGCATCCCCGCGGCGCTCGAAGGTCAGGGCGCAGGTTTCGGCCCCCAGGACCTCGCCGAGCAGCTCGCCGTGGGCTCCGCGCACCCAGCGCTCGAGCTCGCGGGCCTGCTCCCGATCGGCGCGCGCGTCGATCCACAAACGGCTGCGCCGCGGGCCCTGCCGATCGAGGTTGGAGCCGCCCTCGACCACCGCGGCCAGCACCAGCCCCTGCGCGGTCACTCCGGGCCCGAGCTCGCCGGACAGCTCCCACAGGAACAGCCCCTCGCGCCCGTTGCTCTGGGCCTCGCCCATGTAGTGGCAGGCTCCGGCGAAGACCGCCGCCGAGCGCGCCTCCAGGGCTTGCACCGTCAAGCCGGCGTCGCGGGCCGGTTCGCGCTTGCCCGCCGAAGCGCAGCAGGGGCCCCCGAACCAATCCCAGGCCCCCAGACCGAGCACGGCTCCCAGGGCAACGGCAGCAAGGGTCTTCATCGTTTTGGCCTCCAGCTTGGGATCCTAGACGCGCCCGGCTCGAGCCGCCAGCCGAAGCGCCCGCCGGAACTCGCAATGCCCCGCCGTGCGGACGCCCGCGGCCGGCCGACGTCGGATCCGGGCCGCCGTGCGGGCAGGGGCGCTGGAGCGGCCGCCGCACAGGGACGGCCAGCACGGCGGGCGGCGTCGAGCGCGCGGGCCCCCCGGCGCGATCCCGCCCCCGACCGGGAGGCTCGGACAGGCCTCGGCGCGGGGCTCGATCCGGGCGCCCGCGGGCCGGCGCGCCCCGGCCTTGGCCCCGGGACCGATCCGGATGCGCGGGCGGCTGCGCTGCGGGGGCCGGCTCGGAGCCGCGGGGAGCCGCTCCGCCGCTGCGCGTGCCGAGCCCGGCTGCGGCCCGCACGCCCAGGTCCCAAACCGGTCAAAAGAGTGCACCTGGAACCCTTTAGGACCCACTTTGAATCCAATTTAGAACCCTTCGGAGCTGCGCCGGGACCCCTGGCGCCCCCCGGGCGGCCCCAGCGCCATGCGGATGCCCGCGCGGCTCCCTGCGCCCAGCCGGGTCATGGCCCAGCCAGGTCATGGCCCAGCCAAGTCATGGCCCAGCCGGGTCGGGGCGCAGCCTCGGGCGTCCGCGGGCCAGCGCTGCCGGGCAGGCACCCCCCCAGGTCGGCCCTGCTATAGGTCGGCCTTCGGCCGCGCGACGCGGCCGCCGCGACCGCACCGGGGCGCCGGGGCGGGGGCGGCAGGTCAGCCCGGCAGGGGCGAGCGGTAGCAGGGACGGCCCGGCCGGCAGTCGTCGGGGTGGCTCGGGTCGCGGTCCGGACCGAGCAGGGTCTGGGTGCGCGCGCACCAGCAGCAGTTGGCCGCGTCGAACACGTCGGCGCTGTCGCGGGCGGGGCGCGAGGTCAGCAGCAGCTTCTTGCTGCGCAGGTCGCGGCACAGCAGCGGGGCGCCCGCGGGGGCGCGGCTGAGCGGGAAGCGCTCGCGCGGGCCCTCCGACGACGGACTGGCCGGCTGGGAGGTCGCGGCGGCCGGCGGAGCGGCCTGGGGCGCACGGGGCGAGGCGCCCTCGCCGCTGCCAGCGCCCGCGCTGGTCGGAATCATGCGCCCAGCTCCTCGAGGGCCCGCCGCAGCAGGCCGCGCACCAGGTCGAGCTTGAAGCCGTTCTCGGACAGGGGCGCGGCGCCCTCCAGGGCCAGGTCGCCCAGGGCGGGATAGTCGAGCTCGCCGCAGGTGGCGCCCTGGAGGGCCGCTTCGAGCTTGGGCACGCGCCAGGGTTTGGGGGCCACGCCGCCCAGGCACACGCGCGCCTCCACGATGGTGCGGCCTTCGATCCACAGCCCGAGGGCCACGGAGGCCAGGGCGAAGTCGTAGCTGGCGCGCTCCTTGAACTTGAGGTAAATGCTGCGCCAGGCCCCGTCGCGGGGCGGCAGGTGCACGCGGGTCAGGATCTCGCCCGGCGCCAGCACGGTCTCGGTGTGGAGCACGCCGTCCCGCGGCAGGAGGTAATACTGCTCGAGGGGCAGGCGGCGCACGCCGGCCGCGCTGAACAGCTCGACCTCGGCATCCAGGGACACCAGCGCAGGCGCCAGGTCGCTGGGATGCACGATGTAGGACGGGCCGCCGCCCAGGATCGCGTTGAGTTTGTTGCGGCCGTCGGCCGCGAAACAGGTCGAACCGCCCTTCTTGAGGCAGCGCGCTTCCTCGAGCCGGTAGTAGAGGCAGCGCGGGCGCTGGTTCAGGTTGCCGCCCAGGGTCGCCTGGCTGCGGATCTGCGGCGAAGCCACGGAAGCGGCGGCTTCCGCCAGCACGGTGTAGGGTCCGCGCGGGTCCTGCGCCCCGGGCGGGCCCAGCTCCCCATGGCGCTCGAGCTCCGCCAGGGTCAACAGCGCGCCGAGCTCGAAGCCGCCGTCGGTCCGCCGCACCAGGCCCCCCAGGCCGGGCACGCGCCGCAGCGAGACCACGCGCTCGGGCTCGACCAGGTGCTCGTCCATCTCGGTCAGCAGGTCCTGGCCGCCGGCCAGCAGCACGGCGGTGCGGTCGCCTTCGTCCCGAGGCAGGAGGGCCGCGGCCTGCTCCAGGCTCGTCGGACGCAACAGGGTGAAGCGATTCATGGCATGGGCCCGGCCTGCGCGTTGGCGCGGCGCGGGCGCTCCTTGGGCCGTGGTTCAGGCGGGCCGCTGGCGCAGGGCCGCCAGCACGCGGTCGGGGGTGAAGGGCAGGGCGCGCAGCCGCGCGCCGCAGGCGTTGAAGATCGCGTTGGCGATCGCGGCGTGCCCGCAGATCACCGGCGCTTCGGCCATGCCGGTGACGCCCGGCCGGTCGTCCTCGTCGTCGATCAGGGCCACGAGCTCGGGGATCTCGAGGGCGCCCGCGATCTTGTAGGCCTCCAGGTTGGCCGAGAGCAGGAAGCCCCGGTTCTCGTCGACCAGGCGCTGCTCGAGCAGGCCGTAGGAGAGGGCCTGGATCATGCCGCCATTGATCTGGCTGCGCAGGGCCAGCCGGTTGAGCGGCAGGCCCGTGTCATGGATCGCGACCATGCGCAGGAGCTGCACCCGGCCGGTGCGCACGTCGACGCGCACACGCACGCCCTGGGCGCCGTGCAGGCCGCCCTGGCGCACGGTCAGCTCGGCATCGAAGGCGCCGCGGCCGACCACCGGCTGGCTGCCGATCAGGGCGCAGGCGTCCTTGAAGGCCAGCCGCAGGGCGGGATCGCGGCGGCTGGTCATGAATCCGCCCGCGTAGACCAGCTCGCCGGGTTCGATGCCGAGCGCCGGCGCGATGCGCTCCTCGAGCGCCCGGCGCGCCGCGTGGGCCGCCTTCTGCAAGGCGGGCACCACCGAGCCGGTGGTCACGCTGCCCCCCGAACCGACGCCCGGGGGCAGGTCCGAATCGCCGATGCGCGCCTGCACGGCTTCCAGCGGCAGCCCGAGCACCTCGGCCGGCACGGCGGCCACGTAGGTGCGCGCGCCCGTGCCGAGGTCCTGCACCGCGCAGGAGCTGACCACCGAACCATCGCTGTGGATGCGCAGCTCCGCCTCGGCCCCCGGCGCGCCGCCGGCGTGCCAGGTGGTGATGCCGAAGCCGATGCCCTCGGCCAGGCCATGGGGGTCCTCGCGGCCGGGCTGGGTGCGGTTTGGATGCTCGCCCCAGCCGAGCTCGGCGGCCACGCGGTCGAGCTGGCGGTGCCAGACCGCGTCGGCCAGGTTCTGCTTGCGGAATTCGAGCGGATCGACGCCCAGGGCGTAGGCCAGCTCGTCCATGGTCGATTCCATGGCGAAGGAGGCCTGCGGATGGCCCGGCGCGCGCATGGCGACGCTGGCCTCCATGGCGGTGTGCACGGCGCGCACGCGGCTGTGGCTTGCCCCGGCGCGGTAGATGTACGGCGGGGTCGGGAAGGAGCCTTGGCCCATGCCGCCGTGGCGGTCGACCGACATCGACAGGCCCACCAGGCCGCCCTCGCGGGACGCTCCAGCGCGCACCAGGGCGCGCGTGCCCGAGCGGTTGCCGGTCAGCGCGAACTCCTGGGGCCGGTCGAGCAGGAGGTGCACGGGGCGCTTCAGGGCCCGCACCACCAGGCAGGCCACGCGGCCTTCGAGCCCGGCGCCGAACTTGGCCCCGAAGCCGCCGCCCATGTACTCGCAGACCACGCGCACGCGGTCGGCCGGCAGCTCGAGCAGCTGGGCGAACTCGCCCACGCTGCCCGAGACCATCTGCGTCGAGGCATACACCGTGGCGCGCTCGCCGTCGTAATCGACCACGCAGCCGTGGGTCTCCAGGCTGACGTGGTGCTGCACCGGCAGCTCATAGACCGCTTCGATGCGCACCTCGGCCGCCGCGATCGCCGCCAGGGCCTGTTCCTCGTCGCCGCGGCTGCGCTCCCCGCTGGCGTTGCCCCGGCGCGTCAGCTTGGGCGCTTCCGCCTCCAGGGACTGGGCCGGGGTCATCAGCGTGGGCAGCTCGCGGGTCAGCTGGATGCGCACGGCGCGGGCCGCGTCGCGGGCCGCCTCGGGCGTCTCGGCGGCCACGTAGGCCAGCACCGCGTCGGCGCCCAGGTAGGCGATCCGGTCGCCCTCGCGCGGCAAGACCTCGGCCAGCACCACGCCGGGCAGTTCGCGCGCGGCCGCCACATCGACCGCGGCGACCGTGGCCCGTGGCGCGTGGGCCCAGACCAGCCGCGCGTAGACCTGCCGCGGCAAGCGCACGTCATGGGAATAGACGGCGCGCCCGGTGACCTTGAGCGGCCCGTCCAGGCGGCGCAGGTCGGTGTTGAGCAGGGCCAGCTCGGCGCGCGGTTTGAAATCGTCGCCGGACTGCCCGGAACGGGCGGCGGAGGCCGACGGGAAACGGGGCGAGGAGGCCATCAGCGTGGCCCTCCCTGGCCGGAGCGCGCAGCGAGTCGATCGCGGGCCGCTTCGACCGCATCGAAGACATGGGGATAGGTGCCGCAGCGGCACAGGTTGCCGCACAGGCCGGAGACGATCTCCGCACGGGAGGCGGCCGGCCGCTCGGCCAGCAGGCCCGTGGCCGCCACCACGAAGCCCGGCGTGCAAAAGCCGCACATCAGGGCGTCCTTTTCGCAGAAGGCCTCCTGGACCACCGACAGATCCTCCGGGCTGCCCAGGCCCTCGACCGTGGTCACCGCGCGGCCCTCGGCCTCGAGCGCCAAGGTCAAGCAGGCGTAGGCCGGTTGGCCGTCGAGCAACACCGTGCAGGCGCCGCAGTTGCCGCGGCCGCAGACCTCCTTGGCGCCGGTGAGCGCCGGCTCGCAGCGGTGCCGCAGGGCCGAGAGCAGGGTCGTGCGCGGCTCGACCTGGATCTGGCGGCGCTGGCCGTTGATCTCGAGCACCAAGGGCAGTTCGCCGCTCAGTCCTTCGGGGGCTGCGGCGGGCGCTTGGGCCGGAGCTTCGCCCTGCCCCAGGGCGGTCGCCCCCAGGGCCCCGCCGGTCAAGGCCCCGCCGGCGCCCTTCAAGAAGCCGCGGCGCGAGACCTGGAAGTCATCGGGGGGCGCCGGATCGGGGCGCTCGAGGCGGGGATCGCTCATGGGGCGGACCTGGGGGCGGTTTCGAGCAGCGGCCGCAGGCGCTGGGCCAGGAAGCGGTACTGCTCGAGGCTGTTGTAGGCGGCCACCGCGATGCGCAGCAGACGCCAGGGGGCGGCCATCACCGGAACCTCGATGCGCTCTGCGGCCAGGGCCGCTTGCAGCGGATCGATGTAGAGGGGGGGCGCGGGGGCCTGGGAGCTGTCGCGGGCCGGCAGCGGCAGGGAGACCAGGCTGGCGATCATGGTATCCGGGGCGGGCGCGGGGCAGCCGAGCGCGGGCAGCAGTTCCGCCCGCGCCGCCAGGGCCAGGCGCCGGTTGCGGTCCTGCAGGCCCGCGAGCCCGCCCGGCTCGAGCCCGGAGAGGAACTCGATCGCCGCCGGGATGCATAGCCAGGCGCTGGGATCATCCGTGCCCGGCCAGTCGAACTCCAGCCGGAAGCGCGACCGATCGAGGCGCGGGGAGTTGGCCCCGTGGCTGATCGCCAGGGGGCGCAGGCCGGGCTGCAGGTCGCGGCGCACGTACAGCAGCGCCGCCCCCTTGGGGGTGTACAGCCACTTGTGGGCGTTGCCGGTGTAATAGCCCACGCCCCAGCGTTCGAGCTCGAGCGGCACCTGGCCGGGGCCATGGGCACCGTCGACCAGCGTTTCTACCCCGCGCTCGCGCAGGGCCGCGACCAGCTCCGGGATCGGGAACACCAGCCCGGTCTGGCTGGTGATGTGGTCGATCAGCACCAGCTTGGTGCGCGGGGTCAGCGCCCCCAAAACCGCCTCGAGCACCGCGGCGGGCCCCCTGATCGGAAAGGGGATCTCGACCCGCACCAAGCGCGCCCCGGCGCGCTCGGCGGCGAAGGCGGCCGCATTGGCGCTGGCGTTGTACTCCTGGTTGCTGAGGATCAGCTCGTCGCCGGCTTGGAGCGCGACGCGCTGCAGCACCGTGTTGACCCCCTGGGTGGCGTTGCGCACCAGGGCCAGATCCTGCGGGGCGGCCCCCACCAGCGGCCCCAGGACCGCGCGCACGCGATCGAGCTCGGCTTCGATCTCGCGGTGGAAAAAGCGCACCGGCTGGCGCTCGATGCGCCGGCGCCACTCGCCCTGCAGTTCGAGGATCGCGCGCGGACAGGCCCCGAAACTGCCGTGGTTCAGGAAACAGACCTCGGGATCGAGATCGAAATGGCGCGCATGGGGCCCGGGCGCGGGCAGGGCGGTTTTGCTCATGGCAGCACCCTACGCAGGGCGCGGGCCGGGACCCAAGCGAGGGACGGGCCGGCTCCCGCGGCCGAGCGCCGGAAGAACCCCGGCCGGGAGCAGCCCGCGGGGCTCCCTGCGGGCGGCCGGGCGCGGGCGATCGCGGTCCTCGCCCGGGGTCCCCTCGAGCTCAATCGAAGAGCTTGATGCGCAGCGGATTGGTCAGGCTGATCCCCGAGGGATCGGGCGCAGCGGGGTCGATCACCCCCGCTTGGGAGAACAGGAACAGCCCGACCAGGTTGGAGTTGTTGGGCAGCGGGAAGGAAACACCGGCGTTGCCGGCGCCGTCCGCCGCCAGAGCCGAGCTGACGAAGAAGGGCAGGGCGGGCAAGAGCGTGCCGCCGAACAGGGGCAGCGGGCTGGCGCCGGTCGAGATGCCGAGCAGGCCGGGGGCCCCCGGGGGCAAGCGGGTCAGGCGCAGCTGCAGGCTGCCGCCCGAGATGCTCGGGAGGCCCTGGCCGAAAAGCTGCGGCTGGGTGCCCAGCGAGGAGGTGCTGGCGCCGCTGAGCGGCAGGAACGGCACCGCCAGGGGCAGCTCGACCGCGCCGGCCAGGGACGTGCCCACCAGGATCGAGCCCAGCAGCGGATCGAGCGCGAGCCCGTTGATCGCCCCGGACTTGGGCTCCTGGTACAGCAGGATCGATGCCGCAGCGGGCGTCGCCAGGTAGCGCACCTGGCCGTTCGAGGTGCCCAGGATCGCCGCCTCCGGCTGGCCCGGAACGAACAGGACCTCGGCGTCGAGGGAGGCCGGCAGGCCCAGGTTGGTCCACGAGCCGCCGCCGTCGTTGCTGATCCACCAGCCGCTGCCGGTGTCGGCCCGCCACAGCCGCTGGGGCACCGACGGGTCGTGGGCCAGGGTCGCGCTGGGTCCGCTGACGGGCCAGGCTGGCTGCAGGGGGCTCCAGGTCTGGCCGCCGTTGTTGCTGGCCGCCCATTGGCCATTGTCCGACAACTGCAGCACGCGGCCCGGAACGAAGGGATCGTAGGTCACCGCGCGCGTCGCCCAGCCGGCCGTGCCGGGGACGGCCTGGAAGCTGGCACCGGAATCCACGCTGCGCCACAGGGCGCTGTTGCCGAAGTCGCCCGGGAAGACCCCGGCCAGCACCTGGGTCGGCTGGAAGGGATTGAAGCGCAGGGCCTGCACGCTGCCGGCGCCGAAGGCGTTGAGCGCCAGCTGGACCGACTGCCCCTCGTTGGTCAGGACGGCGATCTTGGCGTCGTCGATGAAGGCTCCGACGCCGCCGGCCAGGAAGCGGCCCGGGTTCAGCGGATCGCGGGCGAGCACCTGCGTGGAGGTGCCGAAATCGGCCTGGTAGGCGCTGGGGCTGAGTTTGCCGCCCTGGGGCGCGACGAACACGCCGTTGAAGGTGCCGCCGATGCGGGCGCTGCCCGGCGTCCCCCCCACCAGCACGTCGACGATCGGCCCGTCGGCGAAGCCCAGGTGCAGCCAAGGCTGCAGCGGGGCGGGGGCCCGATAGAAGCCGCCCCCCGAGGCTTCCGCGGTCAAGAACACCAATCCGCCGCTGCCGAAGGCCAGGTCGGTCGGGATCGGCGGCGGGTTGGTCAGTCCCTGGTTGGCCGCTTGGAAGGTCAAGCCCGCATCGCTGCTGTAGGCCAGCCCGGACAGGTGCCCGAACCAAAGCCCCTGGCCGCCCGCTTCGAAGCGCAGGAATTCAGCGTTGGGGTTGGTCGGCAGGCCGCTCGTGATCGGGGTGCTGCTGAGCCCGCCGTTGGTCGAGCGCCGCAGCTGCGCATTGCTGCCGAACAGCAGCAGATTGGGATCCAGCGGGCTGACGCCGATCGCCTGCACCCAGGTGTTGCCGCCGATCGGCGCGAAACTCTGGCCGCCGTCGTCCGAGCGCAGCAGCCCGGTGAGCGTGCCCGCGTAAACGCGCTGCGGATTGCTGGGTGCGAACTCGACCGGCTCGAGGATCGAGCCGGCGGCCACCTGCGTCCAAGGTCCGAACTCGCCGGGCGCGCGCAGCAAGGCCGAACCGTTGGAGACCAGCCAGCTGCCGTCGGCCGGGGAGACCGCCAGGTCCCGGCCCGCTGGACCCGGGAACGGCAGCGAGGCCGTCCACAGCGCCCCGCCATCCACGGACTGGTAAACCTCGTTGCCGACCAGGGCCAGCAGGCGCTGGGGCTGGGTCGGATCCAGCTCGAAGTCGGCGATCAGGGCGGCCGGCAGCCCGCTGCCGAAGGGGAAAAAGCTGAGGCCCCCATCGGTCGAGCGCAGCAACCCGCTCGAACGAGCGACCAGCAGGACCGGGTTGGGCCCCGGCAGCACCAGCACCGCTTGGGCATCTCCCCCCAGGGGGCCGAGGGACAGCGGAGTTTGCAGCAGCGAGAGCAGGAGCGGAACCGGGAGCATAGGGCCAACCTACAGCACCCCCCCGGGCTGTCAACCGGCCCTCCGCAAGGGCCACGGCCAGACCCAAGCCCATGGCCCCAACGCCCGCCGCGGGCGGCCCCCAACCCCGCCGCCCGCTGTCCCGCAGGGCCGGTTCCCGGGCCTTCGCGGCGGCCCCGGCGCGCGCCCACCACCGCCCGCCAACCCGCACTTCGGCTGCTCCCGGGCTGACGCCCAGCGATCGCGCGGACAGGCCGAGCCAGCATCGACTCGGGCCACGACCGAGCGGTGAAGGCGCCCGGTCCGCATGTCTTCGGGCCGCCGGAAGCGGCCCAAGCACATGCTGACCGTTCGAGACCGCGCGCTGGGCGCAGCCCCTGCCGGGGGTTTTTCAGACCGCGGTCAGTTGAAGAGCTTGATGCGCAGGGCGTTGGCCAAACTGACTCCAGCGGGATCCGGGGCCCCCGGGTCGAACAGTCCCGCTTGGGCAAACAGGAGCAGGCCCACCAAGTTGGGGTCGTTGGGCAGCGGGAAGCTGACGCTGGCGTTGCCGGCCCCGTCGGCCGCCAGGGGCGAGCTGGCGAAGAACGGCAGCGCGGGCAGCAGCGTGCCGCCGAAGAGCGGCAGGGGGTTCGAAATCAGCGAAATCCCGAGCAATCCGGGAGCTCCCGCAGGCAGGCGCGCGAGGCCCAGTTGCAGGCTGCCTCCCGAAAGGCTCGGCAGGCCCTGGCCGAAAAGCTGCGGCTGGCTGCCGAGGGAAGAGCTGCTGGCACCGCCCAGGGGCAGGAACGGCACCGCCGAAGGCAGCTCGACCGCGCCGCCCAGGGCCGTGCCCACCAGGATCGCGCCCAGATCCGGATCGAGAGCGAGTCCGTTGATCGCCCCGGACTTGGGCTCCTGGTAGAGCAGGATCGAGGGCGTGGTCGGCGTGGCCAGGTAGCGCACCTGGCCGTTCGATGTGCCCAAGATGGCCGCCTCAGGCTGGCCCGGAACGAACAGGACCTCGGCGTCCGGGGAGGCCGACAGGCCCAGGTTGGTCCAGGAGCCGCCGCCATCGTTGCTGATCCACCAGCCGCTGCCGGTGTCGGCGCGCCACAGGCGCTGCGGCACCGACGGGTCGAAGGCCAAGGTCGCGCTGGAGCCGCTGCCGGGCCAGGCCGGAAACTGGGAGCTCCAGGTTTGCCCGCCGTCGCTGCTGGCCGCCCACTGGCCGTTCACCGAGAGCTGCAGCACGCGGCCGGGGACAAAAGGATCGAAGGCCACCGCGCGGGTCGCCCAGCCGGTAGTGCCCGGGACGGACTGGAAGCTGGCACCGGAATTCACGCTGCGCCACACGCCGGGAATCGCATTGCCGAACCCAGCTGCAAAGAAAGAAGAGACACCGGCCAGCACCTGACTGGGCTCGAACGGATTGAACTGCAGGGCTTGCACGCTGCCCCCGAAGGAGTCGAGCACCAGCTGGGCCGACTGACCCTCGTTGGTCAGGGCGACGATCTGCAAGTTCGGAAAAAGGAAGCCCGGGACTTCGCCGCCAGCCAGGAAACGCCCCGGGGTCAGCGGATCCCGGACCAGTACCTCTATGTTCTTGCCGCTGTCGCCCTGGTAGGCGCTGGGGCTGAGGATGCCGCCCTTGGAGGTGGCGAACACGCCATTGAGGGCACCGGCGATCCGAGCGGTGCCCGTCGTCCCCCCCACCAAGACGTCCTTGATCGCACCCTCGGAGAAGCCCAGGTGCTGCCAGGGCTGCAGCGGGGCCGGGGCGCGATACAACCCTCCGGGCATTTGCGTGGTCAGGAACACTCCGCCGCTGCTGCCGAAGGCCAGGTCGGTCGGTGTCGGCGGCGGGTTGTTCAGCCCCTGGGCGGCCGCCTGGAAGGTCAGGCCGGTATCGCCGCTGTAGGCCAGTCCGGAAACATACCCATACCAGACCCCCTGCCCGGTGGGCTCGAAGCGCAGGAACTCGGTATCGGTGATGGTCGGCAATCCGCTGGTGATGAGCGTGGTGCTGAGGCCGCCGTTGGTCGAGCGCCTCACCTTGGACTGGGTGCCGATCAGGAGCAGGTTCGGATCCAGGGGGCTGATGCCGATCGCCTGCACGAAGTTGTTGCCTCCGATCGGAACGAAGCTGAGGCCGCCGTCGTCGGAGCGCAGCAACCCGGTGAGCGTGCCCGCGTAGACGCGCTGGGGATTGCTCGGGGCGAACTCGACGGGATCGAGGACCGATCCCGTCGCGACCTGGGTCCAGGGGCCTAACTCGCCCGGCGAACGCAGCAGCGCCGAACCATTGGAGACCAGCCAGCTCCCATCGGCGGGAGACACCGCCAAGTCGCGGCCCGCGGGCCCCGGAAAGGGCACCGAGCCGGTCCACAGCGCTCCGGAGTCCACCGACTGGTAGACCTGATTCCCGACCAGGGCCAGCAAGCGCTGGGGCTGGGACGGATCCTGCTCGAGGTCTACGATCGGGGCGGCCGGCAGACCGCTGCCGAAAGGTAGGAAGGTGAAGCCTCCGTCGGTGGAGCGCTGAAGCGAGTTCGAGCGGACCACGAGCAGGAATTTGTTGGGCAGCACCACGACCTCTTGTGCAGCTCCGCCCAAGGGACCGAGGATCGAAGGATTCTGGATGAGAGAGAGAAAAAGGATAGTGCTGAGCATGATTCGAGAGTAGCCGACACCCCCGGGACGTCAAGCGGTCCATGCCGAAGCCCCCATCGGCCAGAGGTCGAGGTATCCGAACGCTTAGGGGACGGGAACCCTTCCGCATCCTGAAAAACCCTGAGTCCTGCCTGAAGCTGGCCAGATCGTGGCCTCTGGGGCGGCGAACCGGCGGTATGGCGGCACTCACCGGAGCGGAAATCGTGACGGTCCTTGCGCCCGGGGGCCCGCGCTCCATGCGCTCTCGGAGCGCTGCCCGGGCGTCATGCCGGGTGGCCCCTGGGGGGACCAGGGCCGGGTTTCAGGGATCGCGGGCCGCTTCCTCGAGCAGCCCCGGAGATCCTGCGCGGCGGGCAGCCAGCCCTACCCGACCTCAGGCATCGCCGAATAACTGGGCGACCCGGCGGCGCTTGAGCTCGGGCTCGAGGTCCGGATCGAAGACGCCGTCGCGCCGGTCGATCAGGTCGAACCAGGGCAGGGCGCGCGTGCGCCGCTCGAGCTTGTCCGAGAGCTCGGCGATCGAACACAGCCGCCGGGCCGGGACGCCGCCCCAGACCTCGCCCGCGGGCACGTCGCGGTTGACCACGGCCCCGGCTGCGACGATCGCGTCCGGGCCCACGGTGACCCCCGGGAGAACGATCGCTCCATAGCCGATGAAGCAGTTGTCGCGGATATCGACCTTGCCCACGGCGTCGTACTTCTTGCCGAAAGCGTGGCTCAGCACGGCCACGGAAGCATCGTGCCCGATCAAGGCACAGGTCGAGAAGACGCAGTCGTTGCCGATGCGCACATACTCCGGATCGACGATGTCCGTCGACGGCAGGATGCAGTTGTTGAGGCCGCAGGAATGCAGCGGCACGTGGCGGCGCACGTACTCGCCATACTCATCCCCGCGCGGCTGGCACAAACGGACCCACAGGCCGCGGCAAAGGCCATGCTCGACGGCCAGGTAGCGCAACAGGAGCTGGAGCGGGCGGGGCATGGGAAGGGAGGCGCCGGCGATGGGCAGCGGCAGCCCGCAGCTTGGCGCTCGGCGGCGCGGGCGCGTCGGGCCGCACCGGGGCACCGCCGCCAGCGCCGGGCCACCCCACGGTATCGGACGCGGAGCGCCCCGGGTTCGGGCCCGCAGCCGCTTGAGTCCTGCTTCCGGGGAGCCCCGGGACCCCGAGACGGGGGCTGCGGCGTCGGAGCGGGTGCGGACCCGCTCCGCGAGCGACGGAGAGCCGGCGCCCGGCCGAGCCGCAGATGTGGACGGCGCTGCTGACGCGCGCCTGCGGAGCCCGGCGGTCCAGGGCGGGCGTCGGCGGCCAACGGATGCAGGCCGGCGGCCTGGCGAGCCCCGCCCCCCGGCTGGCACCGGTGCGAGCCCAGGGTAAACCCGGGGCTGCGCGGCTGGGGCCCGCAGCGCGCAGACCCCCCCACCGCTGCCCGGCCCGCGGAAGCGTTCAGCGCATGTGCAGCTTGAGCCGGCGCTCCGGCTGCCCGGCCAGGCTGAGGGCCTTGGACTTCGAACGCCCGTCGGGCGCCGTGGCGGTCACATCGTAGTCCCCCGGAGGCAGGGGCCCGAAAGCCTGCTCGTCCGGCGAGAGCCCCTTCTGCATGCGATCGACGAAATCCTGCATCGACAGGCGGCCTGCGTGCTCGCGTCCAGAACTGTCCCGGATGCTGATGCGCGCATCGATGGCAGCCCCCTGGTCGTCGACGACCGAGACGTAGAGCAGGGTGCCGCCATCCAGGGTCACCTCGACCCGGCCCGCAGTTTCGGTGCTGACCGAAATCGGCGCCGACTCGGAGCTTACCAGGACCCCCTTCTGGGCGCTGACCGTGTACTGACCCGGCGCCAAGCCAGGCATGCGGAAGCGTCCGGCCGCATCGCTGACGGTCAGCGAGAAGGGTTCGAGCAGCAGGCCGTCCTGGTTGCGCACGAACAAAGCGGCACCAACCACCGGCTGTCCGGAGGAGTCGCGCACCACGCCCTCCAGTTCAGCGCTGGGCTCCAGCCTGAAATCGATCCCGCCCAGGGTGCTCTCGCTGACCAGTCGCAGCCCTGAGCGCACCAGGCGTCCGAAAGCGCTGCCGCCGCCGAGGGCTCCGCCCATCAAGGCTCCGCCCGCCGCGACCTGATACTGTCCCGGGCGCAGGTAGTCGAATTCGTAGCGGCCCTGCTCGTCGGTCTTGGACTCCGCGTAATGCCCGCCCATGAAGCTGCCGGCCAGCATGCCACCCTCGGTCTTGAGGCTGACCCGAACGTCGGCCAGGGGCTGTCCATCGGCGCCGATCACGCGGCCCTCGATGCGTCCTCTGGGCAGCTCGATGTCGACCTCCAACGGACCCTCCGGATCCGGTGCCAGGTGCATGCGGGTCTCGACGGCCTCCTGCTGGCCCATGCTCACGTTGAGCTGCACCGTGACCAGGTAGTCGCCGGCGCCGTCGAGCTGGACCCGAAACCGTCCTTCCGCGTCGCTGGTGGAGAACTTGACCTTCTGCAGCGACTTGCCGCTGGTAGTAGCGACGAAGCTGACCATGGCGTCTTTCACGGGCTCGCCGCGGTGGCTCAGCAGGCCGGCGACCTCGAATTGCTCCCCCGACTTGCCTCCCAGCACCACGTGCTTGGATTCGCCATCCTTCAGCTCGATCATCTCGAGCTTCATGTCGCGCAAGAGTTCGGCCTGGTCCAGCTCACCGGAATCGACGTCCAGGCCGAACAGGTTCTGCATGGCTGTGACCTGCCAGGAGCCCGGTTCGAGGTTCTCCTGGGAGAATCGCCCCTCGGAGTCGGACTGCAGCAGGATCTGGCGCGTCATGTTGGGCATGCGCTGCAGGATCACGGTGCCGCCGGCGCGCGGGCGGCCGTCGTCGTCGATCACCTCCCCGGTCAGCTTGGCTCCCTGGCGCAGGGTCAAGAGCAGGTCCGGGTACTCGAGCCCCGCTTCGACCTTGAGCACCAGCGGTTCGCTGGCGGCAAAGCCCTCGCGGCTGGCCACCAGCTGACAATCGCCGGCGTCCAGATCGAGGATTTCAAAGCGGCCGGCGGCATCCGTGGTCGCACCGGCCCCCGCGGAACCCTCGGCCGCCATGAGCTCGAGCAGGCCCAGCTCGCGGCGCACGCTGGCGCCCGCCACCGGCTGGCCCAGCGGTGAGAGCACGCGCCCGGAGATGCGCGGCGCGGGGCTCAGCACGACCTCGAGCGGGTCGTTCGAGCCCGGCGGCCGCAGGTCGAGCTCGAGCACCTCGCTGCGCGAGTAGCCCGCTGCCACCACCGAGAACTCCCAGACCTCCGAGGCCAGCCCGTCGACGGAGAAGCGCCCGTCCTCGTGCTCCACGAACTCACGCCTCGAGATCCGGCCGAGACCCGGGATCAGGCCGCCGACGGATTGCTCGAGACGCAGCTCGAAGCGGGTCACCGGCTGCCCTTCCCGGTCGCTCACCCGGCCGGTCAGGATGGAGGTCGCGGCCAGGCGCAACTGCGCTTCCGCGGTCCCCGGGCGCTGTCCGGAGAGGCGCCCCGTGTGGGTGACCTGCCCATCACGCCGGAACTCCGCGGAGAGCACGTAGCGCCCCTCGCCCGGCAGGCCATCCAGGCTGAAGCGTCCCTCCCCGTCCGTGCGGGCCTCGACGTGGACATCGGCCATGCGGGCCATGTCGAACCCCATGCTCAGGGCGGCCAGGTCCGCCTTGGCGCTCACCTTGAGGCCCTCGAGGGGAATCGGATCGTCGCACAGCACCCGCCCGCGCAAGACTTCGCCGGCCGTCAACACCAGCGTCACGGGCGGCCTGGTTCCCTGTTGGGGCTGCAGGGTTTGGGTGGCCGCAAGCAGCCCCTCGCGGCTGGCCTTGAGCCGCAGGCCAGCGCTCGGCAGGGACTCGAATCGGAAGCGGCCCTGGGCGTCCGTTTCGGCCCGGTCGACGCGCCGCAGCAGCGAGCGCAGGGCTCCAGCGAACTGAACCTCGACGCGCACGCCCGGCAGGGGCTGTCCCGCTTCGTCGAGCACTTGCCCGCTCAGGCTGCTGCCGGCTGGCATGCTGAAGTCCTGCGTGCGCGTCTCGCCCGGGGCGATCCGCTCCAGCTCGGCGGTCAGCGGGGCCCGCCCCAGGCTGCGGGTGACCAGCAGCAGGTCCCGGCCGGCCGGAACCGCGTCGAACTCGAAGCGGCCCGCGGCATCGGTGCGCGCCCAGCGGCGCCACTCCAGATTGGCGACCGCGCTGGTCTCGAATCCGGAGCGGGGATTTTGGCCCAAGCACAGCTGGGCTTCGCGCACATCGCGGACGCGACCCACCAGCCGCGCCCCCAACTCGGCGAACACTTGCAGTCCCCGCACGGGCGGATCCAGGGGATCGAAGGCCTGGCGCCGCGCGACGAACAGGTAGCGGCCCTCGAGCCCGAGATAGAGCTGCCCGGCCGTCGCCTGCTGCGGGTCGAGGGCCAGCTCGAAGCTGCCGTCCGGGGCGACCTCGGCCTCGGCCAGGGGCTGCTCCGGGCTCGGTTCGCTCGAATTCCCCGCCTGCCCCGGATCCCGGGCGCCAGCGTCCCCAGCGCCTTCCCCGTCTTCCCCCTCCTCCTCGCCAGGATCGCCGAACCGCGGGTCCCAGCGCCGGTCGGTCGGGCTGCGCTCCTCGAGGAACACCAGCACCCGCGCGCGCTCATCCAGCGGAAGGGTCTGCGAGCACAGCACCTGGCCGCGCAGCCGCACGAGCTCCGCATCCGGCCCCGCTGCCCGGTTCGGACCCCCGGGCGCCTTCGGCGCAGCGCTGCGGCCCTCGGTGACCACCGCCGCGGCCGGTTCGAGTTCGGCGGCCAGGGCCGCCGGCGCGCCGTCGGGACTCGAGGCGCCCTGCGGCGCGCCGGCCTGCTTGGGCTCGCCAGCGCTGCCCGAGCTGGGGCCGAAGAGCAGGTAGAGGCCCAGGGCGAGGGTGGCGGCACCGGCCACGATCGACCAGGCGGGAATTCGGACGGCCATCGGGAAACGCGGAGGGAAGCTTCGAACGGGAGCGTGGCCGCAGCATACGGAGGGGGCCTGCCCCTATTTCCCACGGCGCGCCCGGCCCGGCTTTGGGAGCCCCGCGACCGCCGGCGCGGGCCCGGCTCCGCGGTCCCCGGGAGGAGCGCCCCCGATCCCTGCGCCCGCGCCTCGCCCCAGGGGTTGAACCGCCTGCGCCGCGACCCCGGGCGGCGCCGTCCGCCCGCAGGCGGCCAGGCCGGCGGCCCGCCTCTGCGGCGCCCCCGGCCTCGTCCGTCAGGCCGCCTTGCGCAGGAAGCGGCAGTCGCCCTCGATGCAGCGCTCCCACTCGGGGGCGTTGGTCATCTCCGTGGATCCGAGCAGCAGGATCGCGCCCGGATTCATGATCTGCCGGACGCGACGCAGGATGTCCAGCTTGGTGGCATCGTCGAAGTAGATCAGCACGTTGCGCAGCAGCACCAGGTCGAAGCTGCCCAGAGAGCCGAGGGAATGGGTCAAGTTCTGCCTGCGCAGCTCGACCATCCCGCGGATCGAGGCATCCAGACGCCAGCCGGCATCCTCCTGCTTGAAGAAGCTGCGCAAGAGCTCCGGTTCGAGCCCACGCCCGATCTCGACCGCCGAGTAGAGCCCTTGGCGGCAGCGCTCCAGCATCGACTCCGAGATGTCGGTAGCCAGGAGGCGCAGCTTCCAGCCCATCAGCTCGGGAAAATGCCTGCGGATCAGCATCGCCAAGCTGTAGGGCTCTTGCCCGCTCGATGCCGCTCCGCACCAGATCGACAGGGAACGCTCGGCCGCCCGCCGGCGGATCAGGCCCGGCAGGATCTCCTTGCGCAGGGCCTCCCAGGGTCGTCCGTCGCGGAAGAACAGCGTCTCGTTGGTGGTCAGGGCATCGATGACGTCCTCGGCCAGACGCCCGCGCGGTTCCCGCTTGAGGTTGCCGGCCAGCTCTTCGAGACTCTTGAGCTGGTGCGTCTCGAGCAGCGGCGTCAGCCGGGAGGTGATCAGGTAGCCCTTGCCGGCATCGATCTGGATGCCTGAGGACAGCTTGACGAACTGGGCGATGAAGGCTTCCGCCTGGGGGGAAAGATTAGTTTCCATGTTTCAGGCCCTCCGGTTGGCACGCTCACCCCGTCCGACGATCCGGAGGATCGTTCCGGCGATCGACGCCAACGGCAATACGTCATCGAAGCAGCCCAGGGCGTGAACTGCACCCGGCATGCCCCACACGACGCAGGATTCTCGATCCTGGATGTAGACCCGGCCTCCGCGCTCCTTGACGCGCTGACAGCCGAGGGCACCATCCTGGCCCATGCCCGTGAGCACCACCGCCATCAACCCGCCGCCGAAGTGCTCGGCGGCGCTGCGCAAGGTCGGGTCGACCGCGGGCCGGCAGGAATTCTCGGGCGGGTCTTCGGTGAGCCGGACCTGGTGACACGCGACCTGCTTGCGGATCAGCATGTGTTTGCCTCCGGGCGCGATGTAGACCTGTCCAGGGACCAGGACATCCCCTTCCTGTGCCTCCTTGACCTGCAGTGCGCACTTCTCGTCCAGGCGCTGGGCCAAGGTGCGCGTGAACACGGGCGGCATGTGCTGGACCACCAGCACCGGCACGGCCAAGTCGGCGGGCAGGGCGGTCAGCACCTGCGTCAGCGCCTCCGGTCCGCCGGTCGAGGAGCCGATCACCAACAGGTCGACAGGGCCCGGTTCGCGAACGCCCGCAGGCGTCGGCAGGCGCTGCCGGAATTGGGTGCTCGTCAGGGGGCTGGAATCCTCGCTCGCGGCGGGGGCTGTCGCCGGGCTGCCCCCCTGCGCCGTCGACGTCGTCGGCGGCGGGCTGCGGCGTTCGGGGGCCCGCGTCCGCAGCACCTCCTGCACCAGCGGCACCAGCTGCTCCTGGATGATCCGGGACAGCTCCGCACCGCCGGTCATGGGCTTCTCCAGGCACTCGATCGCTCCGCGCTCGAGCGCCCCGATGGTCGCCTGGGCGCCCCGCGCAGTCAGGGAGCTGAACACGATCACCGGCAGCCGCGGATGATCGCGGCGCAGGTGCTCGAGCGTCTCGAGGCCGCCCATCACAGGCATTTCGAGGTCGAGCAGCACCGCGGACACCGCCTGCGTCTGCAGGAACTTGAGCGCGGCGGCCCCGTCGCCCACGGCCGCAGCAACCTGCAAGGTTCCTTCGGTGTCGATCGCGGAACGCACCAGCGTGCGCACCACGGCGCTGTCGTCGACGATCAGGATCAGGGGGCGTGACGGGGAAATCATTGCTTTGGAACGATCGAGCCTGACCTGGACCAATCTGGAGCAGAACCGGAAACACGCGCTCGTCCTGACCGCGGCTCACCGCGCTGTGCAGCAGCTGCGCGGACAGCCCACGCAGGGGCCGCCGCAGAGGTATTGCGCCTGAGCGCCCGCGGCTCCCGTCGAGGTCGGCGATCCCGCGCTCGTCCGCCTGGGCGCGTTTGCGCGGGCGGCGCCCGCACAAGCCGCCGCAGGCCGCTGCCGCTGCCATGCCAGCCCCGGCTGACAGCAGGCCGGGCACCGCCCGGCGCAAGCTGCAGCCGGAGGGCTGGAAGCTGGCGTCGGCGTCCAGGCTCCGCGCTGGGCGTGGGGCCTGGATGCTTGGGCCGCTTGGAGGTCGCTGCACCGCGGGAGTGCGCTAGGGCTGGTGGGCTCGGGCTGAGCCCGAACCCACCGCGCCCGATCTCAGAGCTTGAAGCGCGCCACCAGGACCTGCAGATCGGCGGCCATCCGCGCCAGCTCGCTGGCCGAGGAGCGCGTGTCCTCGGCCACGCGCAGGCTGTCCTGGGCCGAACGCGCAACCTCGGTGATGCCGTGGTCGATCTCACCCGTGTCGCGATTCGCGGAGGACAGGCTCTGGCTGATCTCGTTCGTCACCGCGGTCTGCTCCTCGACCGCGCTGGCGATGGTCGACTGGATCGTATTGACCTGATCGATGATTCCGGCGATCTGCTGGATGGCGCTGACCGCCTCGCGCGTGTCGCCCTGGATGGTCTCGATCTTGCGGCTGATGTCCTCGGTGGCCTTGGCGGTCTCCTTGGCCAGCTCCTTGACCTCGTTGGCGACGACCGCGAAGCCCTTTCCGGCCTCGCCCGCACGGGCGGCCTCGATCGTGGCATTGAGGGCCAGCAGGTTGGTCTGCTGGGCGATCGAGGTGATCACCTTGATGACCTGCCCGATCTCGGCGCTGCTCTCACCCAGCTTCTGGACCGTCTGATTGGTGCGCTGCGCGACCTCGACGGCACCGCTGGTGACGTTGGCCGCCGCCTCCGCGTTGCGGGCGATCTCGCGGATGCTGGCGTTCATCTCCTCGGTGCTGGCGGCGATGCCGTTCATGCGCTCGCAGACGCGCTTGGCGGATTGGTGCGTCGTCGTGGACTGCTTGTTGGCCTCGCTGCAGTTGTGACCCAGCTGCTCGCTGATGGCGGTGAACTCCTCCGCGGCGCTGGCCAAGGTCTGCGAGTTGGCCGCGATCTCGCCGATGCTCGCTCGCATCGAGGCCAGGAAGGTATTCAGACCCTCCCCCAGCTGTCCAATCGTGTCGCTGCCGACCACCGGCACGCTGTGGGTCAGGTCGCCGGACTTGGCCGCGCGGACGACCTCCTGGATGCGCGCCACCTTCTCGCTCAGATCGCGGGCGTGGTCGCGTTCGCTCTGCCGCGCCTGTTCCAGCTCTTGCTCTTGCTTGACCTGGTCGGTCACCAGGCTCCAGGTCACCATCGGGCCCATGTAGGACCCATTGGCATCGTACATGGGGTGCGCCTGGAGATCGAGCCAGTGCTCCCCGAGCTGGAAGCGGGCCCGGTGCGGGAGCTGGCGGTCGGTGGCGATCAGGTCGCGCTGAACACGCGGATTCTTGTGGAACACGTCCATGCTGGCCCCGACGACCTGGTCGACCTCGATCGGCAGCAGCCGTCGGATCGACCGCAGGGTGTCAGCCGAGCGCTGATTCATGTAGGTGATCGTGCCGCGCTTGTCCGCGCACAGGATGTTCACCGGCACGTTCTCCACCATCGTCCGCAGCTGTACGGTGGCGGAGTCGTTGGACTCCGTGCGCACCTGCATCAGGACGCGTGCTCCTTCGGTGCAGTCGATGCGAGTGCACTCGATCGTCAGTTTGCCTAGGGCACCCGGCCATTCGAGCTCGACGGGCAGATTGCCCGGATCCGAAAGCGGCGCCAGCGCCCCGGGTTTGCTCCCGAACAAGTCGGCGCAGGCCACACCGGTAAGGCTGCGCCGGCTGCGCAGCGCCGCCGGTCCGTGGCGCTCGACCAGCGAGGCAGCCGCGGAGTTTGCGAAGGCGATCGTGCCGTCGGGCCGCGCCAGCAGGAAGGCGATCGTGGAGCTGGCCAGGGCTTGTTCGAGGACGGACTCGTTGGTGGTCGAGGGTTCGGTACGGAGGCTGGTTTGCATGGTCGTGGGATGAAGGCCCCGAGGGGAATTTCAGGCCGCGGTGGCGAGTTGGGGATCGCCCAGGGTGGTGAGTCGCTCGATGTCGAGCAGCAGCAGCAGGTCGGATTCGAGCGGAATCAGCGCCTGGCAGACCCGCTGGATTCCGTCGGAGAAGTGGCTGGGTATCGCCAGTCGATCGATGCCGGGGAGTTCCAAGACTTCACCGACGTCGTCGACGATGACGCTCAGCGGTCCGTCCTTGGTCTTGAGCACGACGTGCATGGCGCCTTCGCCGCGGCGGCCATCGTCCTCCCCGCGCATACCGATGCAGCGGCGCAAGTCCATGGCTGAGACGGTCTGTCCGCGCAGGTTCAATATCCCACGCACGACATCCGCCGCCAGTGGCACCGGGGTCATGGCCTGCCCACGCAGCACCTCTTGTACGCACAGGACATCGACGCCGAACAGCAGATCCGCGGCGCGGAAGGTGCAGAACTGCGCACTGCGCGTCAGGACCGCCTCCTTTTCCGGGCTGGCCTCTGCAGGCGCCTGGATGCGCGCTGCCGTCAGGACCTCTTCGCCCTTCAGCAAGGCGGCGAGATCGACCACGTCGATCACCTGTTCATCGATCACCGCCGCACGGCGCAGGCTGGGATGGTCATCGATCGGCATCTCGACGCCGCTGGCGAAGGAGATATCCTCGATCGACTCGACCAACACCCCGACGGACCGACGGCTCGTCTTCAGCACGACGGCGTGCAATTCATCGACCGGCGTCTGGTCCGGCAAGCCCAGCGCCCGGGCCAGCCGTATGACCGGCATGATCTTGCCGCAGTACTGGATCACCTCGCCGTTGCCGCTGCGCTCGACGCCTTTCGCCGGGAAAACCTCCAGACGGTCGATCGTGTCGAGCTCGAAGGCCAGGCGGCGGCCGCCGGCGCGCACCACCAGGTACTGCTCGCCGGGCTTGGCAGCCTGCTGCACCTGTCCATCGGAGCGGTTGGAGTTGCGCGCCTGGGCGCCCAGTACCCCCGCCCTTGCAGCCAGACCCGGGACGTCCAGGATCAGCGCGATGCGTCCGTCGCCGAGGATGGTCGTGCCGGCGTAGACGTTGATGCCCTTCAGGTTGCGATCGAGGGGCTTGACCACGATCTCTTCGGTGTCCTGGATGGCGTCCACCAGCAGGCCGATGCGCTGGTCGCCGGCCTGCACCACGACCACGTTGCAGGTCGTATCCCCATCGCTGCTGAGGGGCTGCCAACAGGCACGCATCGCCAGCAGGCAGGCCACGTCCACCAGCGGCAGCAGGTCGCCTCGCAACCTGAACAGGTGGCCACCCTGGACCGCCTGGATACGCTTCTTGATCTCGGCCCCGCTGACCATCACAAGCTCCACCAGGTTGACCTGGGGGATCGCGAAGCGCTCGCGGCCCGCGCTCACGAGCAGCGCCGGGATGATCGCCAGGGTCAGCGGGATGCGGATCAACACGGTCGTGCCGCGCCCCTTGGTGCTCTGCATCTCGACCGTGCCGCCGATCCTTTCGATGTTGGTGCGCACCACATCCATACCGACCCCGCGGCCCGAGAGGTTGGTCACGGCCTTGGCGGTCGAGAACCCGGGCTGGAACAGGTAGTCGATCAGCTGGGCCTCGCTCAGGCCACCGATCTCGGCCCGCGAGACCAGCCCCTTCTCGACCAGCTTCTCGCGGATCAGGTCGGCATCGATGCCCTTGCCGTCGTCACGGATTTCGATATTGACCCGGCCGCCTTCATGGAAGGCTCGCAACAGCAGCTGCCCCTCGGCGGGCTTGCCCTTGGCCATGCGCTCTGCCGGTGACTCGATGCCGTGGTCGCAAGCGTTGCGCACCAGGTGCGTCAGCGGGTCTTTGATCGCTTCCAGCAGACGCTTGTCGATCTCGGTTTCGCGGCCGGCGAAGTCGACGCGGACACGCTTGCCGAGCTGCACGGAGAGGTCGCGTACGACCTTGGGCAGCTTGCTCCACAGGGTGGAGATCGGCTGCATCCGCACCTTCATGATCTCTTCCTGCAGCTCGCTGGTGATCAAGTTCAGCCGATGGGCTGAAGCGGTGACAGCGGCATCGTTGCTGCGCGACGAGACCTGCAGGATCTGGTTGCGGGCCAGGACCAGCTCGCCCGCCAGGTTCATGAGGCGATCCAGCTGCGCAACGCGCACCCGGATGCTGCTCTCCGCGGCGCCGCCCGAGGCTTCCGCCGGCTCCTGCTCGGCGCGGCTCTCGCTCTCGCTGCTGCGTTCGTCGGAGCCGCTGACGGGGCGTTGGGGCTCGCCACCGGCAGGGATCAGGGTGGCCGGGTTCGTGCCCGCAGGGGTCTTGGTGGGACGCAGGCTAGCCTGGGCCTCGAGGGCCTGGCCGCCGAGCTCCGCGCCCCCAGCCGGAGAGGCGTCCGATGGGTTCGGCGGGCTGGCAAGTTGGTCCTCGGCCTCGAGCAGGGCCTGCAGACGGGTGACCAGCTCGGTCGGGTCCTCCTCGCCTTCGTTCCCCTGGCTTTCGATCGCGCTCAGCATGCGGCGCACCAGGTCGACCAGGCGCAGCAGAGCCGTGGCGACATCGCGATTGAACGCGCGCGATCCGTCGCGCACGGCGACCAGCAGGTTCTCGCCCGCGTGGGTCAGCTTCTCGAGGCGATGAAACTCCAGGAAGCCGCAGGCGCCCTTGATCGAGTGCACCGTGCGGAACACGCTGGCCAGACGGTCGCTGGCCTCTGGATTCTCCTCGAGGGCGATCAGGTCGGCATCGACCCGATCCAGGCCCTCGTGGCATTCGACGAGAAATTCTGCGATCAGTTCCTGATCGGCGCTCATGGGGAGCCGGTTGGCCAGGCTGCGCCTTCGGCTCGAGGGTGGCAGCGGGCCGGGGGGCCCTCCTCGCTCCGGTCTGCGGCTTCCTGTCCAGGAATGCCATTCGGCCGGAGGGGTAGTTCCCCTGAAGGGCGATTCCACGGCCGATGGCCCGCGGCCCTGGTCTTCCCGTCGCTGGACCTCGGGCGGCGACCGGAGGCGCCGGAACGGATTGCCCCCCAGGGCGGTGAAGCGCTTGCCGGCAGGACCGGCAACTTCCGCGGGCAAGCATGGGCAGCGGCACGTGCGGGTGGGCGGTCGTTTCGTCCAGGTCTAGATCAAGTCAATACCTTCCGTTAGCCGAAGCTTTGGCCCTCGGACTTCCGGATCTCCCTAGGCATGGCGATGCACTTCGAAGAATTGGCCCGCTGCACCCTGGAGGCCGCCGCCCGCGACCTCCTGCCCAGTTTCATGGCCCCGGGAACCCGCCCCCAGGGCGAGCACCACCGGATCGCGGCCGTGATCGGCTTCTCCGGAGACCACCTGCGGGGGACCTTCGGCGTCGCCGCGAACCTGGAGGGTCTCGATGCGGTGCGCCGTCTGATGGGCGCCAGCGAGGGCCCAGGGGCCGCGGAGGACGCGATCGGTGAGCTGGCCAACCTGATCATCGGGCAGCTCAAGCGCAGCTGGTCCAAACAGGGGGCCTTGATCACGATCTCGACGCCGTTGGTCGTGCGCGGCCTGGCGATCGAGATCTGCGGGCTGACGGAGCGGCATTGGACCTGCCTCAATCTGGCCGCCGGAGAGCGTCAGTTGAGCCTGTGGATCGACGCCCACCCCGGCGAGGAGCTCGCTCTGGGCGCGGGCGAGGACCAGGCCGCGAGCCTGGACCAAGGACAGGCCTTGCTGTTCTGAGGCCATGGCCCCGCAAGCGCTCGCCCGGGCGGATCCGGCCTGCTTGCCCCGGTCCTCGCGGCTGCGGGCCGGCCTCGGCTCCGGATTGCTCTGGGCTTGGGCCCTGGGCGTGAGCCTGGTGCTGGCCGGCCTGATGGCACCGCACTGGACCACCCTGCCGCGCCCCGAGGCGGGGCGGTCCGCGCTGCCTGCGCTGGCCCAGCAAGCGGACGGCCTGCGCTGGACGAGCTACCACGTGTTGTTCGCCGACTGCCCCTGCTCGCGAAGCGTGCTGGTGTCGCTGCTGGACCGCGGCCCGCAGCAGGGCCCTGACCGGCGCGAAGTGCTGCTCTTGGTCGGCGAGGCGACGGAGCTGGCCCAACGGGCAACCGCCGCGGGCTTCGAGCTCCGCGAGCTATCTCCCGCGCAGCTGCAAGCCGACTATGGCGCCGAAGCGGCCCCGCTGCTGCTGATCGCCGCTCCCGATGGGAGCCTCGCCTACAGCGGCGGTCACACGCAGCGCAGGCGCGCTGCGGCGCTGGAAGACCAGCGCTTGCTGGCCGAGCTGCGCTCGGGCCGTCCGGTGCGGCCCCTGCCCGTCTACGGCTGCGGCATCTCGAACGAGCTGCAGTCCCGTCTCGATCCACTAGGACTCAAGTACTGAATCCCCCCCCCGGAACCATGCAGAAACTCCTCGGACGCATCCTCGCTTGCCTGGTGCTGCCGCCGACGATCACGGCCTTCGAGCGCAGCTACCTGGCGCGCATGAACCGCATCGCGCTGGCCTTCTTCTGGGGCCACCTGCCCCTGTTCGCGGGTCTGGCCTGGCTCAACGAGACCGGGCCCGGGCTGGTTTCGCTGCTGACCCTGGCGATCCTGGCCGGCCCGACCCTCGCCTATCGCCGGGTGGCCTCGCCGCGCACGCTCTCGATGATCTACGGCTTCACCGCCATGTGCATGGGCGGCGTGCTGGTGCACGTGGGGCAGGGCCCCGTGCAGATCGAGATGCACTTCTATTTCTTCTCGGTGCTGGCGATGCTGGCGCTGTTTGCCAACCCGCTGGTGATCCTGGTCGCAGCGGGAACCGTGTCGCTGCATCACCTGGCCCTGTGGTTCCTCGTCCCGACCAGCGTCTTCAACTACGACGCACCCCTGTGGGTCGTGCTGGTGCATGCCGCGTTCGTCGTCCTGGAGACCGTCGCGGCCTGCTTCATCGCTCGGAATTTCTTCGACAATGTGATCGGCCTCGAGAAGAAGGTCGAGGAGCGCACCGCAGAGATCGCCCTGCGCAACCGCGACATGCGCCTGGTCCTGGACAATGTCCGTCAGGGATTCCTGACCAGCGACCTGCAAGGACGCCTGTCCGCCGAGCGCTCGGCGGTGGTCGACCGCTGGCTGGGCGGCTTCGAGTCCGGGCTGCCCATCTGGGAACTCTTCGGGCGTCACCAAGCGCAGTTCTCCCAGTGGCTGCAGCTCGCCTGGGAGGGCCTGACCGACGGCTTCCTGCCGCTCGAGCTGGCCCTCGACCAGCTGCCGCGTCGGGTCGAAATCGGTGGCCGCCACCTGGCGATCGAGTACCAGCCGATCGCCGACGCAAGCGGTCGGCCCGAGAAGCTGTTGGTGGTGCTCAGCGATGTTTCGGCCGAGGTCGCGCGCCAGGAAGCCGAGCAGCTCCAGAAGGAGATCCTGGTGGTGTTCGAGCGCATCCTCAAGGACAAGCGCGGCTTCCAGGAGTTCTTCGAGGAGTCGACCCGATTGCTCGGACAAGCCAGCGAGAATCCATCCCAGGACTGGGCCGCGACCAAACGCGCGATCCACACGCTCAAGGGCAACACGGCCCTGTTCGGCCTGGAATCGGTGGCACGCCTGGCACACGCCCTCGAGGAGCGCATCGCCGAGCGCGATACGGACGGCATCCATGCGGAGTTCGCGCGCCTGCAGGGGCACTGGACCGCCCTCTCGGCCACGGTCGAACGCCTGCTCGGGCAACGCCGGTCCGACCAACTGGTGATCTCGAACACGGACTTCGAGTCGCTTCTGGATGCGGTCGTTTCGCAACGTGACCACGTCGAGATCGCTCGGCGCCTGGTCGACCTGACCCTCGAACCGGCGACCCAGCGCCTGGAGCACTTCGCCGAACAGGCCCGTGCGCTGGCCAAACGGCTGGCCAAGGGCGAGCTCGAAGTCGATGTCAGCGGCGACGCGGTGCGCCTCGAGCGCGAACGCTTCGCGGAGTTCTGGTCGTCCTTCAGCCACGTGATCCGCAATGCCGTGGACCATGGGCTCGAGGCCCCCGAGAAGCGCGCCGAGCTGGGCAAGCCCAGCGGCGGCAGCCTGCGCTTGACCACGCGGGAGGACGGCGACGACTTCGTGATCGAGGTGAGCGACGATGGCCGCGGGATCGACTGGGAGCGCGTACGCGAGAAGGCGGCCGCCCTGGGCTTGCCTGCGGGCGACCAGCGCGACCTGGTCGAGGCCCTGTTCGCCCCAGGGCTGACCACCGCCAGCGAGGTCACCGAGACCTCCGGACGCGGGATCGGACTGGCCGCCGTGCGCGAGGCCTGCGACCGGCTCGGCGGTTCGATCGAGGTCCAGTCCGACCGCGGGCGCGGCACCTCGATCCGCTTCCGCTTCCCCTCCACCGCGCGGGCGGCCTATCCGGCGCCGCGTGTCCAGCGGGCGGCTTGATCCGCCTGGAATCCACCCACTCTTTCCCACGCCAACGACCCACATGACCAAGATCCTGATCGTGGACGACTCCTTCACCATGCGCGAGCAGGTCAAGCTCGCCCTGGCCCCCGGCAACTTCAAGATCGTCGAAGCCGTCGACGGCAAGGACGGCCTGACCAAGGTCGAAGCCGATCCTGAGATCGGCATCCTGATCCTCGACGTCAATATGCCGCGCATGAACGGTCTCGAGCTGGCCGAAGCGCTCAACAAGGGCGGCTACATGTCGAAGGGGCTCAAGGTGGTGATGCTGACGACCGAAGGCCACGCGGACCTGATCGCCCGCGCCAAGGCCGCCGGCGCGAAGGGCTGGATCGTCAAGCCCTTCAAGCCCGAGCTGCTGCTCTCCGCGGTGCAGAAGATGGCCGCCTGAGGGCCGCTCCGCCGGCCCGGGTCCCTGGGTCCGGGATCGCCCCGGGCCCGCGGCGCCCGGCCCGGCGGCAGCCGCGGCCCCGAAGCTGCCCCTGCCGGGTCAGGCCCTCGGGGCGTTTCTGCCGAAAGGACCCTGGCGGCACGGCGGAGCACCGGGCCCCGCGCACACAGAGCCTGGCCCGCGGGCCGGGCCCGCCCCGCTGCTGTCCCCAGCGGGCTCGAACCGAAAACGATCCCCTGACCAGCGCCCGAAACCGGACCTTGCCATGACTGCCCAGCTGCCTGAACAGATCCGCATTGCGATCGAAAGCGAGGTCGACAAGCTGATCCGCGAAACCGAGGCTTCCACGGTCTCCCTGGGAGGCAGCTTGCGCTCGATCGTGGAGGAGGCCGAACAGTTCATCACCGAGATCCAAAGACAGGTCGGCGGGCTGGATTCGCGTGGAGACGCCGGGGTCACCGGCGCCCTCGGTGAGCAGACCCGCACCGTGAGCGCCTTCGTCTCGGGGCTCTCGGCGAGCGTCGCGGACCAGGAACGGCTGGTGTCCAAGGTCAGCGAGACCACCGATGTGGTCTCGGAAGCGGCGGCCTCCGTGGCGGCGATCTCGCTTCAATCGCGGATGTTGTCGCTGAACACGATGATCGAGGCCAATCGCCTGGGTGCCCTCGGCCGTCCGTTCATGGTGATCGCCAAGGAGATGCGCGAGCTGGCCGAGAGCATCGCCGCCTCCAACGAGCAGATCTCGCGCCTGACCGGGGACCTGCTGCCGCTGGTGTCCCAGATCGAGAACAACCTGGAGGCCTTGGGCGGCGAGGCGCGCCGGTTCGGGGAGCGCTTCGATGAACAGAAGGAACGCATCGGCAACGTGACCCGCAGCCTGCAGGATATGGTCGCCTCGATCCAAAGGCTCGGAGACCAGCGCTTGGCCAAGATCGTCGAATGCAGCAACTCCTCGCTGGTCGATCTGCAGATGCAGGACATCCTGTCGCAGCGTCTGCGGCGACTGCTGTGTCTGGCGACCGGCAAGTGCGACGAACCCTCGCTGGCCCTGTCCGCCAAAGCGCGCCAAGGCGGTTCCAGCGTGGCCGAGCTGTTGGCCCGCGGCGAAGCGACCCAGGGGTTCCTCTCGGACGGGCTCGGACCGGCCGGCGGCTTGACCGCCGGGGAGATGGAGCTGTTCTGAGGCCTCGGCCCGCGCCGGGCCGCTTCAGAGCCGGGCGCGCTTTTCGATCAGGTCCGCCAGGAGCCCGACCGTCAGCACCTGCACCAGGGCCACGAACAACAGCACCGACTTGTCCCCCAGGTTGGGCGGCGTTTCGATGAACAGGTCGTAGGCCAGCGAGGCCAGCAGGGCCAGCAACAGGAAGCCCGCCAAGGGATAAAAGACCTTGAGCGGGTTGAAATACATCACCGTGCGGATGATCAGCGCGGTGAAGCGCAGTGTGTCGCGGATCGGCTTGATCTTGGAGGAGCCGCTGCGGGCCGCGTAGTTGACGTCGACGTAATCGACGCGGTGGTCGTTGGTGAGCGCGGCCAGCGTGATGGTGGTCGTGAAGGAGAAGCCCTCGGGCAGGATCGGCCGGTAGCGCAGCACCAGTTCGCGGCGGAACGCGCGCAGGCCCGAGTTGAGGTCGGGGATCGGGGTCTCCGCCAGGTAGGACGCCAGCAGGCGCAGCGCGGCCTTGGCCGGCCGACGCACCAGCGGGATGTTGACGTCCTCGCCGCGGCGCGCGCCCACGGCCATCTCGGCGCCGCGGTCGATGCAGGCCAGCAGGTCCGGGATGCGGTCCTCCGGGTAGGTGCCGTCGGCGTCGGTGATCACGACCACCTCGTGCCGCGCCGCCGCGAAGCCGGTCTTGAGGGCGGCCCCGTAACCGCGGTTGACCGGATGCCGGATCACCCGCAGAGCAGGAAAGCGGGCTTGGTTGTGGGCCAGGACCTCGGCCGTGCGGTCGCTCGAGCCATCCTCGACCACCAGGATCTCCTTGGGCACGCCCACGTCGAGGGCCGAGAGGCGCTCGAGCACGCCCAGGATGCCCTGCTCTTCGTTGTAGGCGGGCACCACGATGGTGATGCCTTGCCGGCTGAGCGGTTGCTCGGCCACGGCCGGGCTCGGGGGGGCTGCTGACATCCGGCGGGGGCGGTCGGAGGGCTGGACGACGGGGTCCGCCAGGTTAACCCCCGGGGCGCAGCGGCCGCTGCCCGGACCGCCCGGGGGTGGCCCGGTCGCCAAAACGCGCCCAGACCTTTTTGGCCAGGCCGGAGAGCGGGGTGGAGCCCAAGCGGGACTCGGGGACCCACTGGAGGCCGGCGGCGGGTGGCAGCGCGCCCCCCGGAGTCGAGCAGCGGCCCGCGAAGACCCGCGCCACGATGCGGTGCCGCGTGATCGAGTGGCGCAGCTCGCCCAGGAACTCGCCGGATTCGAGTCCCGCGTGGGGCCATTCCGCGGGGTAGAGGCGGCCCGCTCCGGCCGGCTCGCGGGTCGGCAGGTCGCACAGGCCCGCCAGGCGCCCGCCTTCGGGCCGGCGGTGCAGCAGCAGCCGCTGACGGTCGAGCACCCACAGCAGCTCGAGCTCCACGGAAAGCGGCTCGGGACGCTCCGCGCGGCGCGGGAGCTCGGCCTGCCGCCCCTGCTGGCGCGCGGCGCACCAGCGCTCGAGGGGACACAGCAGGCAGCGCGGCTGGGCCGGGACGCACAGCAGGGCCCCGAGCTCCATCAGGGCCTGGTTCCAGGCGCCGGGCCCATCGGGTCCCAGGCCGGCCGGGGGAACGAGCTGCTCCGCCAGGGCCCACAGCTGGCGCTGGGCCAGGGCCCCGCCCAGGGGCGCCTCCAGGGCGAACAGACGCGACAGCACCCGGGCCACGTTGCCGTCGACCAGCGCCGCCGCCTCTCCGAAAGCGATCGAAAGGATCGCGCCGGCCGTGTAGCGGCCGATCCCGGGCAGGCCGAGCAGTTCGTCCAGACGCCGCGGCAGTCGCCCGTGGTACTGCTCGGCGATCGCGCGGGCGGCCGCGCGCAAGTTGCGGGCCCGGGAGTAGTAGCCCAGCCCGCTCCAGTGGGCCAGCAGCTCGGAGTCGCTGGCCTCCGCCAGGGCGGTCGGATCCGGGAAGCGCGCCAGGAAGCGCTCCCAGTAGGGGATCACCGTGGCGACCTGGGTCTGCTGCAGCATCGTCTCGGAGACCCAGATCGCGTAGGGGTCGCGGGTGCGGCGCCAAGGCAGGTCGCGCGCGCTGGCAGCGAACCATGCGCACAGGGCCAGGCGCAGGGCTGCGACCAGGTCCGCGGGCGGTGCGGCCAGCTCGGGCGCGGTCCGGTGAGCGCGGCGTGCTGCGGCCATCCCAGCAGTCTACGGCAGGTCCCCGGCGGGCCGGCGCTTGCTATCGTTCCGGGACCCCCTGCCCCCGCTCCCGACCGCCATGAAGATCGAATTCGCCCTGGCCTCCGTCTGCGGCGCCTTCGCCCTGGGTCTCGCCGTGGGTCGGGCTGGCCCCGCCGTGGTGGCCCAAGAACCGGCCCCCGCGGCGGCCCCGGAGGATCCCTGGTTGGTCGCCGGCCGACCCGGCGAGGTGCACCGCACCCTCGATCCATTGGTCGGGGAATTCGACGTCGAAATGCGCTTTTTCGGCGGCCCGGAGCCGATCGACCAGCGCGGCCTGTGGCGCTCCGAGTGGACCCTCGATGGCCGCTATGTCGAAGCGCGCTACGAAGCCGAATTCATGGGCCAAGCCTTCGTGGGCAAGAGCCTGATGGGCTATTCGAATGCGGACCAAACCTACAAGTCGGTTTGGTGGGACAGCCTCTCGACGAACATCGACTACGCGGTCGGCTACGCCTCGCCCGAAGGCACGCACCTGACCATGCTGGGTTCCGTGATGAACCCGGCCAGCGGCGTGGTCGAGGAGTACCAAGACGACTTTGAACTCACGCCGGAGGGCTACACCTTCGCGCGAACCATGCTGGTCGACGGCCAGCGCACCCGCAGCATGGAAGGGGTGTTCAAGCGCCGCAGCGCGTCGCCGCGCTGAAGCCGGCCCGGCTCCCGGGTCAACCGGGGTCTAGCCAGGGCGCAGCGGGCTCGCAGCACGGTCCGCGGGGGCGGCCGCGGGCGGCGGTCGAGCGAGCCAGGGGCTCCCGGGGCGACCTGCCGGAGCGCGGGCCGCCGGGCGCGGCATGGGCCTGCACACGGCCGCCGCAGACGCCCTCCGCCCCGGGCCGCGGGTCCCCGAGGACGCTGCGCTGGCCCGGACGGGGCCCGGCCGAGCAGGCCGCAGCATCCGCGCTCGCGCCGGGCCCCCGCGGCGCTGGGCCCCCGGCCCGGGCGCCGTCCGGAGCCATCTGGCCCGGCCACAGGGTTGGCGCTCGACCCAGGCGGCGGTCCCGGGGGAAGCCAGGGCAGCGCCTCGCCGCGCCTGTCCCGCCCGCCCGCAACACCGCGGTCCGGCGGCGCAGGGCCAACCGGCGCCTCTGCTAGGCTCTCGCGCCCCGCTGCGATTTCGGGCCGGAACGCAGCAGCGGCACCGAAGCGGCCCCGATCCGCTCCCCCGGGGCCCCGCCAGCCCGCGCTCCACTCCATGGGTTCGCCCCGCCTCTCCGGACCGCTGACGGGCCTCTGGGCCGGTTTCCTGCTGGCGACCCTGCGCGCTCCGGCCGGGTTGGACGCGCTCAGCGCCCCCGCCGCCTTCGGCCTCGATTCCGCCGCGGTCCGCGCCCTGGGGTGGTTGGCCCTGGCGATCGCCCTGGCCTCTGGCGGGCGCGGGCGCCTGATCGGCGGCTGGGGACCGGCCTGCGGGCTGGCTCTGGGCCTGGCGCTGCACGGCCTGCTGCTGGCCCCCCTGGCCGCCCCGGCCAGCCGGGCGGGGAGCGTGGGCTGGGCCGCGGCCTTGGGGCTGCTGACGGCCCTGGCGGCGCGCTCCGCGCCGCCGGCCGGCCAGGACCGACCGCAGGCGCGGGAGCTGGCGGGCTGGCTGCTGCTGGGGTCGGGGGCCGCCCTGGCCTTCGAAGGCCTGCTGCGCCCCCTGGGGCGCCTGGGCCTGGGGCTCGAGGGCGAGGGCACCGTCGCCGCCCTGGCCCTCGGCCTGTGTGCGCTGTTCGGCAGCCTGGCCTTCGGGCCCTGGCTGCGCACGCCCCGCGGCGCTGCCGTGTGCCTGGCGGCGACTCCGGCCTTGGCCTGTCTGGGCTGGGCTTGGCTGGGTCGCTTCGACGAGCCGCGCGCCGCCGAGCTGTTCCTGCGCCGGATGTCGATCTCCCTGGATGCCAACGGCGGGCTGACCTGGAACCTGGCCTTCGCCGCCGGGGCCCTGGTGCTTCCCGCCCTGGCCCTGGGGACCGCCTGGTCCCGCATCGGCCACGCCTCGCGGGCCGCCGCCCTGGCGGCCGGAGCGGCCTTGGCCGCGCCCCTCGCGGCGCTGCTGCTCGACTCGGGCACCGGCGCGCCGGCGAGCGAGGATCCCGCCGCCGGCCTGGTCAGCCACGCCCTGTTGGTGCAGGGCGGGTTGGTGGCCCTGCCCGGGCTGGTCCTGGCGCTGCTGCCTGCGGCGGGGCAGAGCCTGCCCTGGGCGGCCCTGGCCTGCGGGCTGCTGGCCTGCCTGCTGCCCCGCGCCCTGCCCCCCGCGCCCCACCTGCTGCTGGGCACGCGCGGCGGCGATCCCTCCGGCCAGGTGGCGGTGCTGGAGAACTCCCTGGGCCTGTTCACGGTGGACCGCCACAGCGACGGCTCGCGCTCCCTGGCCCTCGATGGCCGCAAGCTGACGCCGGCTCCGGAGCACGAGCTGTGCGACCTGCGCCAGATCTCCTATTCCCTGGCGGCCCTGGATCTCTTCGGCCTGGGGGGCGCCGCTCCGCGGGTGCTGCTGGTCGGCGTGCTCACCCCGGCCCGCCAGGAGCTGCTCGAGCGGCGCAGCGGCATCGTGCTCGAGCGCTGCGCGCCCTGGTTCCTGGACGATGGAGCGCTCGAAGGGCTGCTGTTCCCCGCGGGCCAGCCGCGCCTCGGGCGCCGGATCGAGCCGCGGGAGGCGCGCGCCAAGCTGTCCCGCGGCGAATACGACCTGGTGATCGCGCCGGCCACCTGGGGCACGCCCGTGAAGCGGCTCTCGCCCCAAGACCGTGCGGCCGGCCCGGCGCTGCGCTGCTTGGCGCTCGACGGTGTGCCGGCGAAAACGGCGCTGATCGCCTGGCATGCCGCCGCCGGACCGATCGCCGCGCAGGCCCACGGCGGCCGGGTGCTGCTGGCCAGCGACGGGCTTTCGCAGCTGGCGGTGGGGCTGTGCGCCGGAGCGGCCGCGGCCTGGCCGGAAGAGCCGGGCGCCGATTTTCCGGGCTCCTTCGCAGCGGGCAACCTGCGCAACCGCTGGCCCTGGCAGGAGCTCAGCGCAACGCCGCGTGAGCGCTCCGCGGCCTGGACCCGGGCGCTGAGCGCACGCCTCGCCGCGGCCAACCCGAGCGGCCCGCGGGGGGAGCTCATCCGGGCGCTCGCGGTCCATGCCGACGCCCAGGTGCCCAGCTCGCCCTGGGAGGACGTCGCGGGCGCCACCGAGTTGGAGCGCGAGACCCTGCTGGCTCTCGGCAAGGCCGCGCAGGTCCTGCGCGACGACCCGGCGGTGCGGGTCCTGGTGGAGGGCGCCGCGGCCCTGGCGACCGCCAAGCGCCAGCCGGATCGGATCCTCGAAGCCTTCGGCGCCCTGGAAAGCCAGGCGGCGCCCTGGCCGGCGCTGACCGAGGCCCTGGTGCGGGCCGACCTGGAGCTGCTGGACGGGGACTCCGCCCTGGGGCGGCTCGAGCGCGCCCTGCAGGCCGAGGGCGATCTGTTCCCGCTCGAATTGCTGCGCGCCGAGACCCTGCTGGGCCTGGGCCGCCGGGAGCAGGCCCAGGGGGCCCTGCTGAACCTGATCCAGGGGCGGCCCGCTGCCCCGGATCGGCGCCGGAGCCTGGCGCTGGCGGCCCACCGGGCCGGGCTCTCCCAGGCCCAGGGACTGCTCCAGGAGGCGCTGCGGTTGTTCCCCGGCGATCGGGAGCTGACCCGGGCCCTGTTCCCGGAGCTGGACGGCCAGACAGACCCGGACGAGCCCGCGCCGATCGGGCCGCCCGCCGGCCCCCTGGGCGGCTGAAGGTCCAGAAAAAAAGGCCGACGCAGGCCCCTGGCCACCGAACCATCCGCCACGGGCTGCCCGGAGCTGCCCGTCCCCCGCGGGCGCCCGGCAGCCGGCGCCCCGCCGGAGGTGCCCTCCGATGGGGGCCCGGCGGGCCCGGGCACCGGCGCGGCGGCCGGTGCGCCCGGATCGGGGTAGTTTTCGGTGCCGATCCGGGGGCTCCGGCACCTTTTTTGAAACCTTTGCCGGGGAGCGGGCGTCCTGGGGGGCCTCTGGGGGGTCCCAGCGAGGTCCGTCCCCCGGCGGTTTCCAAGCCCCCCCCGACCTCCGGGCGCACCAGCGCCTGGCTCCTCCCGACACCCTCCGACGAGGCCACCTAGCGGATGAAGCGCTCTGTCTCCCTGCTCCTGGCCGCGGCCGTGCTGGCCGCTGCCCCGATCGCCTTCGGGTCGATCCTGCGACTCAACCTGGACCAGATGGTCGCCAGCACCGACGGTGCCATCGACGCGACGATCATCGGCAAGCACAGCTTCCGCATCGACCACCCCGTGGCCGGCCCGGAGATGTACTTCACCACCCTGACCCTGCAGGGTCGCTCCCTGGAGGACGGCCGGGCCCAGACCCTGGACGTGACCATCCTGGGCGGATTCGTGGACGAGCAGAACGGGGCCTGGAACTCGGAGGCCCCCTCCGCGGACGACCAGAAGGTCGGCAACCGCGTGGTCGTGTTCCACAAGTGGCTCCAAAACCTGGCCGCGGACGTGGCCTGCAACACGATCTACGCGGCCCACGGCGGCCTGTTCCGGGTGGTCGAAGGTTCCCAGGGCCCGGTGGTCCTCGGGCGCGGCGACGGCTACGCCGTCGAGAACAACGTGCGCCTGGTCGACCTGACCAGCGCGGTGCGCACCGTCCGCCAGAAGCTGAACACCAAGTGAGGGAGGAAACGACCATGCAACTCAAGCGACTGATCCTCCCCGCCGCCGTCCTGACCGGCGCCGCCCTGCTGCTGGTTCCCGAAACCAGCCAGGCCTTCGTGACCTTCGGCTTCCAGCTGCCGCTGACCCAGCGCGACTTCCGCGTCTTCAACAATTTCAGCGACGCCGCGGCCAACAACAACACCACCGCGCACCCGAACTTCCCGGGCTATACCGGCGCCGTGATGTCGGTGTGGAAGGGCTCGATCGAGTGGGGCTCCGGCCCGCACAACAACGGCCAAGGCGACTCCCAGCAGACGACCCTCGGCAACGGCGGGGCCAACTTCGACCCGACCTTCCAGGGTTTGGCCAGCGTCGTCGGCGGCCTCAACGACAACATTCACTCCGAGCTGGTCGGCGACCAGGGCGGCACCCTGGCGTTCACCGAGGGCGTCGGCAGCGACGGCTGGCGCATCCGCTACCTGAGCGTGTGGACCTGGCAGGACGGCCCCGGGGCGATCAGCGGCGGCACCGACCTGCAAGGCGTCGCCACCCACGAATACGGCCACGCCCTGGGCCTCAACCACACCAACGTGAGCGGCTCGACCATGCTGCCGGCGATCATCGGCAACGGCGTCCCGAGCCGTTCGATCGAAGCCGACGACATCGCCGGCGTCCAGGCGATCTACGGCGTCAAGTCGGCCACCAAGCCGACCATCACCAACGTCGTCAAGAACACCACCACCGGCCAGGTCACGATCACCGGCACCAACTTCGCGGCCTCCGGCATCGAGGTCTGGTGGACGGCCAAGACCAACGGCAACGGCGTTCCGCCCAAGAACCTCAGCGTGACCTCCAGCGCCGGTGGCACGCAGATCGTGGTCACTCCGCCGGCGGCGGCGGGCCCCGGCGACGTGCTGGTCAAGAACCCGGGCACCGCCGGCTCGGTGCTGTCCAACGCCTGGGGCTTCGATCCGGGCACGACCGGCGGCGGCGGCGGTCCGATCCCGAACATCGCGGCGGTCTCCCCGGCCAGCGTCCCGGCCGTCACCATCGACGGTCCGCCGACCCTGACCCTGACCGGCACCGGCTTCACCGGCGTGACCCAGGTCACCATCAACGGCGTGCCGCTGCTCGACTTCCCGCCCGAGTTCACGGTGGTCGACGACAACACGATCACCATGCTGTTCCCGATCCAGCCGACGGCCGGGAACAAGATCATCCAGGTCACCGACGCGGACGGGTCGGACACGATCTCGGTCAACGTGGTCGCCAACACCACCCCGACCCTCGAGCTGGTCAACTCGGATCCGAACTTCATCCTGACCGCGGCCGGAGCCAAGGTCTACGTCGCCTCCGCGGCCAACGACTTCGTGTTCCTGGTGGGCTCCTGGACCCCGGTGCCCTCGATCCTGCCCGGGGTGATCTCCCTGGGGCTGGGCAACAACTTCACCGAGTACATCCTGCTGCCCACCCAACAGGTCGGCCTGCTGAGCGGCTATGCGGAGTACTCGATCCCGTTGTCCAACAACCTGCCGGTCGGGTTCAAGATCTACTTCCAGGCGGGGATCCTGCCCGCCGCCAACCCGGTCTTCCCGCTGATCGAGACCAACCTGCAGACGGGCACGGTCCTGTTCTGACCTAGGTCGAAGGCGGCGCCCGACCCGCAGCCGCGGATCGGGCGCCGCTCGATCCGCGGGTGGGCAACCCGCAGACAGGGGGATCGGGCTCCCCCATCGAGCACTCCTCGAGGACCGGCGCCAGGCGCCGGTCCTTTGTTTTCCGGGCGCGCTGCGGAGCTCGCCGGCGGAGGCGGGCGAGGCGCCGGGGCTGCCTGGCGGGGCCGCGGCAGGGGACGGCAGCCGCGCCCCCCCATGGCGCGGCCGGTCCAGCTCCCTGGCCCCCCCCCCGCTCCCCGGCCCGCAGGGATCCGGGCCGCTCCCGGGTGGCAGGAGCAGGCCACCCTGCGGCCCGCGGCCCCCCCGGGGCCCGCCGGGGGCTTCGATCGGCCTGGACGTGCGAACCCGGGGGGCCCGGGATTGCCGGGAACTGGGGCGGTCGGGCGGGCGTGGGCTGCGGGTCTGGGACGGCCCGCCGAATTGGGGCCCAAAGTCCCGAGGAGCCGCGGATCCCAGGCGGGCCGGCCTGCGTCCATCGGAGCGGACCAGTTCGACAGCTGCCCCCTGGCTGGACCGCCCCGATCGGCCTACTTCCCACCGATCCCTCCCCGCCTCGGCCCCCTACCCAGTTCCCCACGATGACTCCGTTGCGCGTCGGCCTGGCCAGCCTGCTGGCCTGCCTCCTTTCCGCTCCGGCCGCTGTATCCCAGATCGAGTCCCCCGGGACCCCGGCGGCCCTTTGGGCGGGCCTGGACCCGAACGGCGTGCCGATCGAGTTCCTGCAGCCCCCGGACGTTTCCAAGCTCAAGGCCGAAGACGCCTTCAGCAAGCAGTTCCCCCTGCGCTACGGCGAGCTGCTCGACGTGCGCATGTCGCCCGCGACCCACGGCGTCTGGGACGTGCTTCCCGACGGCACCCAGGTCTGGCGCCTGCGCTTGCTCTCCCCGGGGGCCAAGAGCCTGGGCCTCGAGTTCATCGACTTCGAACTCTCCGAGGGCTCCGAGATCTACCTCTACTCCCCGGACCTCGGGAAGCGCGCCGGCGCCTTCACCTCGGTCAACAACCAGCCCCACGACCAGATCCAGTTCGCACCCCTGCAGGGCGATCAGCTGATCTTCGAGTACGTCCAGCCGCCCGGCGTGGCCGACTCGCGCCTGCTGCTCGGCACCGTGATCTACGACTACCGCGACCTGTTCGCGATGGAGCAGGAGCTCGACCAGCTCGAGAACGGCGATCTCCAGCCCAAGACGACGGGCTGCCTGATCGACGTCAACTGCCCCCAGGGCAACCCCTACCCCCTGCAGAAGCGCGCCGTGGTGCGCACGATCTTCAACGGGGGCCTGTGCTCGGGCGCGCTGATCAACAACACCGCCAACAACGGCACCCGCTACGTGCTGACCGCCTGGCACTGCGGCCAAGGCGCCAACACGACCTTCCGCTTCAACTACCAGACGGCGGGCTGCCGCAGCGGCGCTGCTCCCACGACGCAGAACATCTCTGGCGCCACGGTGTTGGCCGCCAACCAGGCCTCCGACGGCCGCCTGCTGCGCATCAACAACGCCATCCCGAGCAACTACAACCCCTTCTACGCCGGCTGGTCGCGCTCGACCTCGAACCCGACCTTCGCCATGTCGATGCACCACCCGAGCGGTGGTCCCAAGAAGATCTCGATCGACACCAACGGCTGCCCGCAGCAGTCCGTGAACATCGGCGGGATCGGCATCGTCCCGAGCTGGGCGGCCTTCTTCCAACAGGGTGACACCGAAGGCGGCTCCTCCGGCGGCCCGCTGTTCAACCAGGACGGCCGCGTGATCGGCTACCTCTCCGGCGGGCCGCCCCAAGCCTGCTCGCTGATCGGCTACTACGGGCGCCTGCCGGTGTTCTGGAACAACTCCTCCCTGGCGCAGTGGCTCGACCCGCTCGGCACCGGTGCGATCGCCATCAACGGCTTCGACCCGAACAATCCGGGCGGCGGCGGCGGCCCGACGGCGCCCAACATCACCGCGGCCTCGCCGGCCAACATCCCGGCGCTGACCGTCGATGGGCCCCCGACCGTGACCCTGACCGGCACCGGCTTCACCGGGGTCACCGCGGTGAGCATCAACGGCGTGCCGCTGCTCGACTTCCCGCCGCAGTTCACGGTGGTCAGCGACACCAGCCTGACGCTGCAGTTCCCGGTCCAGCCGACCGTCGGGACGAAGATCATTCAGGTCACCAATCCGCAGGGCAACGACACCTTCAATGTCAACGTGGTGCTGAACACCACCCCGACGTTGGATTTGGTCAACTCCGACCCGAACTTCCTCCTCTCGGCCGCGGGCGCCCAGGTCCTGGTCGCCAGCGCCCCGAATGACTTCGTGTTCCTGGTCGGCTCCTGGTCCCCGCTGCCCTCGGTGCTGCCCGGTCTGGTGTCGCTCAGCCTGGGCAACAACTTCACCGAGTACATCCTGCTGCCGACCCAGCAGGTCAGCCTGCTGAGCGGCTACGCCCAGTACTCGATCCCGCTCAGCAACAACCTGCCGACCGGCTTCAAGATCTACGTCCAGGCGGGCATCCTGCCCGCGGCCAACCCGGTCTTCCCGCTGATCTCGACCAACCTGCAGGTCGGCACGATCCTGTTCTGACGGGTTCGGGTTGAGAAGCGATCGACTCGGGCTGCGCCCGAGCCGCAACACCAACCCGTCAGATGCCCTTGGGCCGGCATCCGCCGGCCACACAGGCGCGCAGGCGCCGGGGCTCCCGCTCCAGGGGAGCCCCGCCGCCCGAGCCCGTACCCGCGGTCCCCTTGGACGGCCGCTGGGAGTATCCGCGGCCGGCTGGGAACGGGCGCCCTGGGCGCCTTCCCGGCCGGCCGCGGGGTTTTCCTGGGCCTCGGCCGGAGCTGGCCCGCTCGGGGATCCGGCCGCGGAGCGCGCCGGGCAGCGCTCCCCCGCAGACGAACGGGGATGCCGGCGCTGATGGGGACCCGCGGCGCGGCCAGCTGCGGGGCACCGGGGCCTGGGACCCCGCGATCGTGTCCCCGGGCCGCCGATCGGCGGGGCCGCGGGGCTAGAGCGCGGCCCGGCGCCCCGCAGCCGCCCGCCGCTGCCGCGCGGGCTGCGTAGACTCCCGCGCCATGACGGCGCCCGACCACACCTTCGATGCCGCCCGGGGCGGGTTCCCGCTGGGTCTGCTGGTGGCCTGCCTGGCCCTGGCCGCCAGCGGATTGGGTTGGGGCGGCGGATTCGTGTGGGACGATGGCCCGCTGCTGGTGCACAACCCGGCGCTGCATGCGCCCGCCGGCTGGGAGCTGCTGTTGCTCGAGCCCTTCGTGCGCGGCGCGGACGCCGCGGCGGGCCATTACCGCCCGCTCGGGTCCCTGCTGAGCCGGGTCGCCCTGGCGCTCACGCCGGGCGCGCCCCTCGGGCACAAGCTGGCCGCGGGGTGCCTGCACGCGCTGGCGGCGGCGCTGCTCTGGCGGCTTTGCGCGCGCCTGTTCGCCGCGCTGGGATCCGGGCGCACCGCGGCGCGGGCGGCGGCCGCCTGCGCCGCCGGCCTGTTCGCCGTCGCGCCGCTGCAGACCGAGGCCATCTGGTGGGCCAGCTCCGCCTCGGTGCCGCTGCACGCGGTCTGTCTCCTGACCGCGCTGCTGGCCAGCGGCGCGCCCTTCTCGCGCCCGAGCCAACCCGCCGGCAGCCCGGCTTGCCTGGGCCTCTGGCTGCTGCTGGCCCTGCTGTCCAAGGACAACGCCGCGGTTTTCCCCTTGCTCCTGCTCGCAAAGCTGGCCCTGTGGGGTCCGACGGGACCCCTGCGGCGCCGGCACATCTGGGCCATCGCCGCGTCGACCCTGGTCTGGCTCGGCCTGCGGGCGCTGGTCTTCCGCGCTCCCGACCTGGGTTTCGGCCGGGCGATCGTGGACCCCGAGTTCGGGCTCGCGCGGCGGGTCAGCCTGGGGCTCGAGCTGTTCGGCGGCGGTGTGGGCCATGCGGCGCTGCCCTGGTGGCCCGAGCTGCTGCGTCCGGTGTCCCCCGAGCTCCTGTTCGGCCCGCGCAGCTGGATGGCGGGGCTCGGCCTGCTGGCCTTCGGCGGGCTCCTGCTCCGCGCCTGGCGCCGGCGCTCGCGAGCCCTGGGCCTGGCGGCGCTCGCGCTGCTGCTGTTGCTCGGGCCGATCGCCCTGCGGCCGGAAGCGCTCGGCCGCTACCCCATCGGGGACCGGCAGCTGTACGCCGCTGTGGCGCTCGGGGCGTTGCTGTGGGCGGCGGTGGGACTGCAACTGGCGGGGCAGCGGCCCGCGATGGGCCGGGCCCTGTCGATCCTGGCCCTGGCGCTGATCCCGCTCGGGCTGTGGCGCAGCTGGCAGCGCGCGCCCGCCTGGCGCGACGACGTGGCTCTGTTCAGCCGCGCCACGGAGCAGAACCCCGACTCGACCTTCGGTTGGAACGCCCTCGGGCGCGCCCACCTCGAGCGCTACCGGGCCGGCGGCGACCGCAGCGCGCTGCCCGCCGCCCAGGCGGCCTACGAGCGCACCCTGGAGCTGGCCCTCTCGGCCGCTCGCCAGCGCCTTGGCGCCCTGGGACTGGCGGTCGCCGACGCGGACCCCATGGCGGCGCCAGCCCGCGAGCTGGACTGGATCGCCAGCGCCGACCTGATCGAGGCCAACCTGGGATTGGCCTGGTGCTTGATGCATGAAGCGGAAAGCGATCCCTACCGCGACTTCGGCACGCCCCGCGCCCTGTTCGAACGGGTGTTGAAGTCGGCGCCGGACAGCGCCGACGCGCGCGCCGGCCTGGCGGTGGCCCAGTTCTTCCAGGGCGAGCCGGAGGCTGCGCTGAGCAGCCTCCGGGAGGCCCTGCGGCTGGCGCCGGACGATCCCGCCCTGCACCGGCAGGCGGCCCGCCTGAGCCACGCCACGGGCGATGCGGACGCCGCGCGGCGCCACGCCCAGCGCGCGATCGAATTGGACCCGGGTTCGGCGGCGGGGCAGCTGTGGCTGGCGCGCGCCGAGCTCGGGCTCGAGCACCTGAGCCAGGCGCGCGCGGCCGCGGAGCGCGCCCGGACCCTGGCTCCGGGCGAGCCACAGGCCGAGGTGTTGCTGGGTCTGATCGCGGGGCGCGGCGGGGACGCGCAAGCGGCCCTGCGCCACTTCGATGCGGCCCTCGCCATCGACCCGGACCACGCCGAAGCCCACGCCCAACGCGGCAAGGCCCTGTTCGCCCTGGGCCAGGCGGAGGCCGGCCTGTTCGCCTGGCGCAGCGCCATCGAGCTCGACCCGACGCTGTTCGAGCCCCAGTACAACCTGGCCAGCGAACTCCTGCGCCTGGGACAGAACGAAGCCGCCCGGCCGCACCTGCGCCAGGCCTACGCCAACTGCCCGAGCCCCGAGCTGCGCACGCGCATGCGCGGCACCCTGGCCAATCTGGCCAAGTCGGATGCGGCCACGCTGCGCGCCCTGGCCAGCGTCGACCGCCGGCGCGACCCGCAGAGCGCCCTCGACTGGGCGCGCCTGGCCACCGAAGCCGAGCCCAAGGGCGCGGCCAACTGGGAGCTCACCGGCACGCTGCTCGCCGCCAGCGGCCGGCCCGCCGATGCGGTGCAGGCCTTCGAGCAGGCCCGCGGCCTGGGCGCCAGCGGCTTCCTGTTCGAGCGGGCCCGCGCCCTGGCCTTGGCGGACGCCGGCCTGCCGGAGGCAGCCGGCGCCCTGCGCCAGGCCCTGGCATCCCTGCCCGCGGGCAACCAGGGCGATGCGGCCCTGTTGGCGGTCTGGCGCGAAGAGCTGGAACGGCGCCTGTCCGAAGCGGAGCTGCCCGGACCGCCGGCGCCGCGCTGAGCGGCGCACGGCTCCGCGCGCGGATGCGGGCGGGCCGCGCGACGGCGCCCCGCGCGCGTTCGATCGACGGCGGCCGGGAAGCCCGCGCTGCCTCCGTCCGCCGCGGGCCTGCGCTCTCGGAACCATCTGTTGCACCGGGCGCGCCGCTCCGGCTCGGGATCGATCCCGGGGCGCCCAAGGCCGGCCCCGATTCCCGCTCCGCGACGGCAGGGATCGGCGAGGGCTTCCGCCGCGGGATGCCGGTCCTAACTTGATCCTGTGCAAACGCCGCCGCCCCCCCTGCGCCGCTCCGAGCGCCTCGAGCGCCTGGCGGAGACCCCCGGGGCGCCGCTCGACGCCCTGGTGGTCGGCGGCGGCATCACCGGCGCCGGCGTGGCCCTCGATCTCGCCGCCCGCGGACTCTCGGTGGCCCTGGTCGAGCAGCACGACTTCGCCGCGCACACCTCCTCGGCCTCCTCGCGCCTGATCCACGGCGGCCTGCGCTACCTGGAGCAGTTCGCCTTCGGGCTGGTGCGCGAGTCGTGCCTGGAACGGGCCTGGCTGCTCGAACACGCCGCGGGCTTGGTCTGGCCGGAGCAGTTCGCCTTCCCGCTGGAGGCGGGGGGCCGGGTCGGCCGCCTGCGCCTGGCCGCGGGCTTGGCCCTCTACACCCTGCTGTCCCTGCCGCGCCCCCTGGGACTGCCGACCCTGATCGGCCGGCGCGCCCTCGAGCGGCGCATGCCGGGGCTGGCCCAGGCCCCCGCCGGGGCGGCGATCGGCGCCGGCCTGTACCTGGACGGCGCCACCGACGACTCGCGGCTGTGCCTGGCGGTGGTGCGCAGCGCCGAGGCCCTGGGGGCCCTGTGCCTGTCGCGCCTGCGCTTCGAGGGCCTCGAACGCGGCTCGGACCGGGTGCGCGCGCGCCTGACCGGCGCCCTCGACACCCGCGAGAGCCTGCAGGTGGAGGCCCGACGGTTGGTGCTGTGCGGGGGCCCCTTCAGCGACGGACTGCGGCAGCAGGCGGGTCTGGGGGGGCGCTGGATCAACGCCACCCGGGGAGTCCATGTGGTGCTCGAAAGGGGCCGTTTTCCCACCCAGGGTGCATTCATTTTCACCTCAAAGCTCGACGGGCGGGCCATGTTCGTGATCCCGTGGGCCAACCGGACGATCTTGGGAACTACAGATGTCGATGCTTCCCCGGAGGCCGAGATCGCGGCCTCGGGCGCCGAGGTCGACTACCTGCTCGAGTCCGCCAATCGACTCTGCCCCGGACTCGGATTGGGGCGCCCGGACGTGCTGTCCACCTGGGCTGGGCTGCGCCCCCTGCTGCGCGCGGACGGATCGCCCTCCTCCCGCAGCCGGGAGGAGCGCCTGGAGGTCGAAGGCCCCATCTACACCCTCGCTGGAGGGAAGTTGACCGCCTTCCGGGCCATGGCGGAGCCCCTGGGGGCGCGCTTGGCCCGGGACCTCGGCCGCGGGAACCCGAGCCGTCGCTCGCCGACCCTGGGCCTGCGGCTGTGGGGCGCCCTGGACCGGCCGGCCCGGCTGCCGGACTGGTCCCGGTGGCCGGGGCTGGACGGGCCGCCGCCGGACGGCGAGCGGCTCTGGGGCTGGGCCCTCGAGCGCCGCTATGGCCGCTTCGCGCCGCTGGTGCGCCAGCGCGCCGGGGACAGCGCCGCCCTGGATGCGGAGACCCGGGCGGGCGAGATCCGCTGGGCCGTGGAACAGGAGCACTGCCTGACCGCCGAGGACTTCCTCGTGCGGCGCACGGACCTTGGCTACGCCTCCCTGGGCCAGCTCGACGCCTGCTTGCCCCAGGTTTTCGCCGAGCTGTCGACCGCCCTGGGCTGGGGTGCAGCGGAGCTGTCCCGCGAGCACGAGGCGGTCGGAGCGCTGCTCGAGCGCCTGCACGGCTGGCGAACCCGGCGCGAGCCCGCGGGTTGAGGCGCCGCGGCGCCGGTCCGCCCGCCGGGGCGCGGCGGGCAGCGGACGGCTGGTTTCTGGGCCGCGGTCGACCATGATGCCCCCGTGATGCGCCGCGCCCCCCGCCCCCTCCCGCTGCTGCTCGCGCTGCCCTGGCTGCCGGGCTGCACCGCGGAGCCCAACGGACCCGCCCTGGCCCTGGTGACGGTCAGCGACCTGCCGGCCGAGGCCGGGGCTCCCGAGGGAGCCCTGTGGCCGTTCCTGGCCAGCGCCGCGCGCGCCCCGCTGCGGGGCTCCGGCGCGGGCCCGGAGCGCTTCGATCCGGCCCAGGCCTTGGCCGAGCTGCTCGTGCGCAGCCCCCTCGAGCCCGCCGCGGGAGCGCCCGGTCGGCTGGTGCTCGGGCCCGAGCACCAGACCCTGTTCGAGCTCGAGGCCAACGCGGGACTCGAAACGGCCTCCTTCACCACCGACCACGCCTACGACGAGGAGTTCGGCTTCCAGCAGGGCATCTTCCAGGCCCACGACATGGCCTGGATCGAGATCAACGCCGAGGCGAGCTGGCTGGCGACCGCGATCGAGGGCGCCCGCGTGTTCCTGGCGGAAAAGCTGCCGCGGCCGATGGAGGATGCCCCCTGCCTGTGGCTGCACCTGGATCTGTCCTTGGTCGAGGACCGCGGCCAGCGCGGCGCGAGCCTGGCGCGCGCCCTCGAGACCCTGGGCGCGCAACTCGAAGGCCGCGCCGACCAGCGCCTGCTGCTGGTGGCCCTGCCGCGCTCGGCCGGCGATCTGAGCCTGGCGGCGGCGCGGGGGCCGGGGCTCGTCCCGGGCGAAACCCCGGCCCTCGAACCCGCCGCCGCGGGCCAACGCCTGCTCGAATGGCTGGGCCACCAGGCGGTCGAAGGCGTGGCCCGCCCGATCGGTGCGGCCGAGCAAGGAACCCGCCGCCCATGAAACGCCTCGCCCTGGCCGCATCCCTGGCGCTGCCGCTGCTGTTCGGCTGCATCGACTACGAGGTCTGCACCACCCACTACTCCGGCGGCGAGGATGCCGGCGAGCTGTGGTCGGTGCGCTATCTGCGCGAGGAACGGCCCCACCGCCCCTGGGTGGCTTGGCATCGCAACGCCCGCGCGGCCCTCTACACCAACTACGCGGGCGGCAAGCGCGACGGCACCTGGCGCACCTACGACGCCGACGGCCGGCTGTTGTTCGAGCGCAGCTATCTGGACGACCTGCCCAGCGGCGAGTGGAAGCGCTTCTGGCGCGACGGCAAGCCCTACGAAAGCGGGCGTTTCGAGCGCGGGCTCAAGGTCGGAACCTGGAAACGCTACGGTCCCGGGGGCGCGCTGCTCGAGGAGGCCGGCTTCTACGAAGGCCGCTATCAGGGCGAGCGACGCCTGTACGACATGGACGGTCGCCTGCTGCGCAGCGAGCGCTACCTGGCCGGCGTGCTGCAGGAGTGAGCGGCCCGCCGGCGCGGTCTGACGCGCGCGCGGGAGGGTCGGGGCCCAGCGGCGCCAAGGGCGCGGCACCGGCCCTTGGAAGCGAGCGCTCAGCGCTCGGCTTCGGGAGCCGCCGCCAAACGCAGCTCGCTGGCGCTGGCCTCGTTGGCCTCGAGCGAGAGGGGCGGTACCGCGCCGCGGCGCTCGCCGGTCGACCCTAGGAACCCTGCGCGGGCCTCGGGGGCTGTGCGGACCGTCCGCGCGGGCCAGCGCGCCACGGCGCGCTCGAAGGCCCAGGCCACGCCCAGGGCCAGGAGCAGGCTGAAGCACACGTCGCTGACGTGGTGCCCGCGGGCTTGCACCCTTCCGTAGGCCGTCCCGCAGGCCAGCGCGATGCACAGGGGCGCGGCCCCGGGGAACAAGCGCGCCAGGGCCAGCAGGGCGCCGAAGGCGACCGAGGCGTGCTCCGAAGGGAACGACAGGTCGCTGCCCTTCCAAGGTTGATCGCCGAGGGGCGCGAAGATCCAGCCCGGGTAATCGCCGGTGCGGGGCGGCTCCAGGCGCCGCACCAGGGGCTTGAGCACCGCCGCGGCGGCGCCGGAGAGGGCCGCGCTGAGCAGCACGTAGAGACCGAGCGCCGCACGCTGACCGAGGTCCCGGCGCATCTGACCGTCGAGGGCCAGGCCGAGCATCAGCAGGAGCCAGGTGGGCAGATAACCGAAGATGCGCAGCAGGGCGTGCAGGTCCCCGAAGCGCTGTCCCTTGGCGGGCGCCAAGGAGGTCAGGCCGTCGAAGCCCAGGGACAGCACGAACACCGCCCCCGCGGCGACGAAGGCCCTGCGGGGCAGGCTCGGCGGCAGGACCTGGGACAACGGCGCCAGCCGGAACAAGCGCTGTTCGCCTGGGGCTCGAAGCGGGGCTCGCCGCAATCTCATGGCATCGGGAAAACCGCGGTCATTCGACCGCAAGCGGGGGCGTGGATGCCCGTAAAAACCTCGCAATCCTGCGTCGAATCGACGGTTGGGGCTCTGCAAAGGACCGCGGGGCTGCGCGCGCGCGGCCCGGCGCCGGCGCGGGGCCCGGCGGTCGCCCGGGCGAGGCCAGCTCGGCTCCCGCCGCCGGGGCTGGGGGAGCGCGGCGCCGGTCAGCGGCCTCCGGGCGCCGCCGGGGAGGTCGGCGGAGGCGGCTCGAGGGCGACCAGCCGGGCCAGCAGCAGCGGACGCTGGCGCCCGGATTCGGTGGCGCTGCCGAGCTCCGCGAGGATTTCGAGCTGGAAGGCCGAGCGCCAACGCTCGGCCGCCTGCCCCACCAGGACCAGGGGCTGCCCGAGCAGGGCCGGGTCGGGCCAGCGCGTATCCGCGAAGTCGTCGTAGGCGGACGGGCGCGCCATCAGCCGCGCGGAGGCGCAGCGCACGGGCGGGTGGCCGGGCGTGTAGAAGGCCAGCAGGGCCGCCCGGCTGTAGTAGTCGGCGATCAGCGGCGCGGCGTCGGGCTGGCCCGGCAGGGCCAGGGCGGCCCAGGTCTGGCGCACGCGTCCGCGGACCTCGAGCGCGAAAGCGCGCTGACCGCTGACGCGGTAGAGCGGCAGGCGCACTCCGAGGGGTGCGAGGGCAGGCTCCAGCGCCCGCGCCGCCGGCGGCAGCGTCAACACCGACAGCGCGGTCAGGGCCCCGAAGCCCGCCGCGATCCGGCCCAGCCGCCGTCGCAGGGCCGCGTGTTCGGCCGGGCCGCGCCGGAGCCATTCGCTGGCCAGCACCGCCAGGGGCCCGTAGGCGCCGAGGGCCCAGTTGCCCTCCGTCGGCGCGGCGCAGCTGACCAGCAGATAAAACAGCAAAACCGGAAGGGCGCTCCACAGGCACAGCCGCAGCCCGGCGGCGTTTTCGGCGGACCGCGCGCCGGCGCTCAGGCTCCAGCGCAGCGCGCCGAGCACCACCAGCGCCTGGGGCGGTCCGGCGGCGCCCAGGGTCATGCCCAGGTAGCCGAGCGGCCAGCGCCAGTCGAAGCCCGCCCCGCTGCCGGCTCCGCCGGCCTCGAGGTGCAGAGCCAGGTGCCGCAGCGTGGCCCAATCGTGGCGGGCGTTCCACCACAGCACCGGCAGCGCGCCCAGGCCGAGCAGGCCCAGGTAGCAAGCGAGGCCGCGGACGCGCTGCGCGTGACCCCGCAGGGCCGGCGCACGCCACAGGGCGAGGAACACGCCCAGGGCGCCGAGCAGCGCCGTGTATTTGGCCAGAAAGGCCTGCGCGAAACATAGGCCCGCGCCGGCGAGCAGAACGGCGATCGGCCGTCCCGCCTCGGCCCGCGCCAGGGCCCAGGCCGCCAAGGCCGTGCCGCCCAGCCAGCCCGCCACCATCTGCATGTCGACGGTCATCAGCGAGCCGGAGACCTGCAGCGCGCTGATGGCTTGCAAGGCCAGGGCGGCGCCCGAAGCGGCGCGCGGATTGCCGCCGCTCAAGGCCGCGCCCAGGGCTCCGGCGGCGAAGCTGGCCACGGCGCTGGCCAGGTAGGCCGGAAAACGCACCCCCAACTCGCTGCTGCCCAGCAGCTCGACGGACAGGCCGATCATCCAGGCCACCCAGGGTCCCTTGGTGTGGTACGAGAGCGCCGGCCGCCGCGACCAATCCCAGTAGTGCGCTTCGTCCGCGGCCAGCTCGAGCGGCCAGAGCAGTCCCTGCAGGACCACCCGCAGCAGCAGCACCGCGGCGGTCAGCAGCAGCACCCCGGACCACCAAGGGCGCCGGAGGGTCGCGGTCGGAGCGCTCATGGGGGGCCAGGCTGCGCGCAGGCGGGGGCGGGAGATCTTAGCCGCAGCGCGACCGAGGCCGCCCGCAGCGCGGCGCCGCTGGCGGACGGACCGCCGGCGGTCCGCGCGCTCAGGCGCGCGGCTGGCGCAGGCCTTCGGCTTCGAGCCGCTCCCAGAGCCAGTCCCGCAGGGCGGTCAAGGCCGGCAGCTCCAGGCTGCGCTCGGGATAGGCCAGCCAATAGGCGCGGCGCGTGCGCGCGCGCAGGCGCGGGAAGGGCTCGACCAGCGCGCCGCTGTGCAGCTCCTCGCGCACCAGGAACGAGGGCAACAGGGCCACGCCCAGGCCGGCGATGGCGGCCTGGATCACCATCAGATGGTGTTCGAATCGCGCCGCGCTGCGATAGCGCAGGCCCGGCGCGCCCACCGCGGCGAACCATTCGTCCCAGGCCCCCAGACGCGACTGCAGTTGCAGCAGCGGCTGCGACCCGAGGTCCTCGGGCCGCTCCAGGCGTCCCGCGGCCAGCAGCTCGGCGCTGGCCACCACGGCGACCTCCTCCTCCATCAGGTGCTCGAGGCGCGCGCCGGGCCAGACGGCTTCGCCGTAGTGGATCGCCGCGTCGAGCAGCTCGACCTCGAAATCGAACACGCCCAGGCGCGTGGTCAGCTGCAAGGACACGTCGGGATGGCGGCGGTAGAAGGCCGGGATGCGCGGGATCAGCCAGCGCGTGCCCAGCGTGGGTAGGATCGCCAGGTGCAGCACGCCGCCGGTCGCCGTGTGCGCCTGCATCTCGAGCAGCAGGGCCGAGAGCCGGTCCAGCAGCGCGCGCAGCTTGGTGCCGAAGCGCTCGGCGGCCCGGGTCGGGCGCACGCGGGGGTGCTCCCTGTGGAACAGGGCCACGCCGAGCTGGGCCTCGAGCAGGGCCACCTGGCGGCTCACCGCGCCCTGGGTGCGGCCCAGCTCCTCGGCCGCGCGCGTGAAGCTCTGGTGGCGCAGGGCCGCCTCGAAGGCCTGCAGGGCGGTCAGGGAAGGCAGCTCCGGTCGCATCGGGGCCCCCCGGGGGGGTGGCATGAGTATAGCTCATGATGCCATGCCAAGAAATCGCCCCCACCGGGCCGTTCCCTGGCCTAGAAATGGCCGTGAGGAGTCGCAGGGGGCGCTCAGCCCGGGGCGCCCCCGATTCCCGGACCCGCAAGCCATGCAAACCGCGCATCAAGGTGCCTTGAAGGAACTGCTGACCGCCGTGGCCGGGGAGCGCCGGGCCGCGGCCTTGGAAGCCCGTCTGTGGATGCCGGAGCTGGCGCCGGCCGGCGCGGGTCGCATCGGGCGCGGCGAGCTTTCGCTGGCGCTTTCGATGTTGCTGTTCGAGGGCGTGCTGGCGCGCGTGCCGATGGCCCGCGCCTACGTCGAGGACCTGCGGCGCTGCGGCCGCAAACTGGTGCTGGACCATGGGGCGCTGCGCACCGTGGCCGCCCCGTCCGGGGACCTGCCCAGGGGCCGGCTCGCCTTCGAGCGCTTCCTGCTGCCGCTGGGCTACCGGCTGAACGGGATCTACCCGCTCGAGCGCCTCTCGATGACCGGCTACGTCTACACGCACCGGGATGCCCCCGAGGTCCTGCCGCAGTACTTCGTCTCGGAGCTCGAAGCCGAGCGCTTCTCGCCGCGCTTCCAAGCCGCCGTCCAGCGCGTCATCGGCAGCTCCCACGACCCCCTGCCGGCCCGCTCCCTGGCGCGCCTCGGGGAGCTCGAGGCCCTGGGCAGCCTGAGCCTCGAGCAGGCCGCCCGCCTGTTGCCCGACCTGCTGTCCTGCTTCGACCGCCAGCACGGCGAGCCGCGCCTCGAGGATTACGAGGTGTTGCGCGAAGAGAGCGAGGAGATGGCCTGGATCGCGACGGAGGGGCAGGCCTTCAACCACGCCACCGACCGGGTCGAGGACGTGCTGGCCGTGGCCGCGGCGCAGCGCCGCCTGGGCCGGCCGATCAAGGACAAGGTCGAGGTTTCGGCCTCGGGGCGCGTGCTGCAAACGGCCTTCCGAGCCGCCGAGGTCGAGCGCCTGCTGCTCGACGCGGATGGAAACTACGTGGCCCGCCGGCTGCCCGGATCTTTCCACGAATTCATCTCGCGCCGGCGGCGCGAGGATGGTTCCCTGGACCTCAGCTTCGATGCCGGCAATGCCCAGGGCATCTTCGCCATGACCCGCAGCGCCGACGACGGCCTGCGCCCCGCCTGAGGCCCCGATCCGGTCCCATGTCTACGATCGATGCCGAACCGCGACCGGAGCCGGCGCCCGAGCTGGTGGCCGGCCTGGCCGCCGCCTGCGGCGCCGAGGCGCTGCTGACCGCGGCGGGCGACCTCGAGCGCTACGAGCGCGGCTGGCGCTACGGCCACGGGCGGGCCGCCCTGGTGGTGCGGCCGCGCACGGCCGATGAGGTGGCCGCGGTGCTGCGCCTGTGCGAGCAGCGCGGCCAGCGCGTGCACATCGCCGGGGCCAACACCGGCCTGGTGGGCGCTTCCAACCCCGACCGAACCGGCGAACAGGTGGTGCTCTCCCTGGAGCGCCTGAACCGCATCCGCAGCATCGATGCCGCGGGTCGCACGGCCACGGTCGAGGCCGGCGTCACCCTGGGCACGCTCAACCAGGCGCTCGAGCCCCACGGCCTGTGCTTCCCGATCGACCTGGGCGCCGATCCGCAGATCGGCGGCATGATCGCCACCAACACCGGCGGCTCGCGACTGCTGAGCTGCGGCGACGTGCGCCACAACCTGCTCGGGCTCGAGGTCGTGCTGCCCGATGGCGAGCGCTGGTCCAAGCTCTCGGGCCTGCGCAAGGACAACACCGGCCTGGACTGGAAGCAGTTGTTCGTGGGCACCAGCGGGGCCTTCGGGGTGATCACGGCCGCGGTGTTGGAGCTTGCGCCCCTGCCGCGCCAGCGCGCCGCGGCCTGGGTCGCGGCCGGCGACGGGGAATCCCTGGTCGCGCTGCTGAGCGAGCTCGAGCGCGACACCGGCGGGCACCTCTCGGCCTTCGAGGTGCTCTCGCGGGAGGCCCTCGAAGCGACCCTCGAACACGGCGCCAACCTGCGCCGGCCCTTCGCCGGACCGGCGCCGCGCTACGCCGCCCTGCTCGAATGCTCGAGCACCCTCGGGCCGGAGCGCTTGGACCTCGCGGCGCTGCTGACCGACGCCTGCGGTCGCTTCCTCGAGCGGCACGGGGACACGGCCATCGAAGACGTGGTTCTGGTGCGGCCCGAGGAGGGTTGGCACCTGCGCCACCAGGTCTCCGAATCCCTGGCCAAACGGGGCCGGGTGATCGCCATGGACCTCTCGGTCCCGCGCGCCCGCCTGCCCGCCTTCAGCGCCGCCGCGCGCGCCCTGGTGGCCGCGGAGTTCCCGGGCCTCGTGCCCCACGATTTCGGCCACTGGGGCGATGGCGGCACCCACTTCAACCTGGTCTACGACCCGCTCGAGCAAGCTTCCCGGGCGGGCCCAGACTTCGATCCGCAGCGCCTCAAGCGGGCCGTCCTGGAGCGCGTCTACGCCCTGTGCGCAGGCGAGTTTGGCGGCAGCTTCAGCGCCGAGCACGGGCTCGGGCCGCACAACCGCGCCTTCTCCGAGCGCCACCGTCCGCGGCATCAGCGCGAGCTCGAGCAGCGACTCGAACGGCTGTTCGATCCGCGCGGGCTGCTGCGGCGCCGCGACGGGGAGGGCTGATCGGCGCCCCGAATCGCGCGCGGAGCCCGCGGCCATTCCCGCGGCGCCGCCCGGCCCGAGCCTCCGAGCCCCGCGGCCCGGCGCCGCCGCCCCCGGAGGCCTTCCGGGGCCGATCGCGACCCGCTGCGGCCCGGAACCCAGCCGCCGCGCCCGCGGCGCTCCCCGCCCCGCGGGCGCGGTCCCCACAGCCGGACCCGCCGGGGCCGGTTACCCTCCGGGCCCGGATCCGGAGCACGAACCCATGAGCGACAGCCTGCTGACCCCCTGCCCCGCCTGCCTGGCTGCGAACCGCGTGCCCCGCGCACGGCTCGACCAAGGGCCGCGCTGCGGCAAGTGCCGCAGCGCGCTGCTTCCCGGCAGCCCGATCGAACTCGACGACCACAGCTTCCGGCGCTTCGCCGAGCGCTGCGAACTGCCCCTGTTGGTCGACCTGTGGGCCGAGTGGTGCGGGCCCTGCCGCATGATGGCGCCGCACTTCGCCGCGGCCGCGCGCGAACTCGCCAGCTCGGTCCTGTTCGCCAAGCTGGACACCGAGGCCAGCCCGGCCACGGCCCAGGCCATGGGCGTGCAGGCCATTCCGCTGCTGGTCCTGCTGCGGGGCGGCCGGGAGGTGGCGCGGCACACGGGCGCTTTGACCGCGCCCCAGATCGTGGCCTGGTTGCGTCAGCAGGGCGCCGCCTGAGGCGCCGCGGCAGCCTTGCTGCCAGGGGCGGTCCGGGCTCGGCTCAGGCCGCCTCGCTGTGCTCCGGCCGCGGGCCCGGCGCCGCTGCGGTCGGGCTGGCGCGCTCGCTGCGGGCGCGCTCCAGGGCGCTGTTGATGATCGTGCACAGCTCCTGGAGCTCGTCGCCCTCGCGGATCTTGCAGGGGCCGGGGTCCTCGCCGCGGGCGTAGGCCGAAAGGTGCTGCTCGAAGCGGTACACGGGGCCGGCGATGCGGTGCGTGACCAGCAGGCCGACGAAGCCCATGGCCGGCACCAGCAGGCCCAGGCTCAAGGCCAGGTTGCCGAGCAACAGCCCGGAAAGGTCGATGCGCAGGGCCTGGGATCCCGCCTCGGGCGTCCCCAGGACCGCGAGCAGCGAGTGGTTGACCAGCAGGGTCTGGATCAGGGCGCTGACGCAGGCCAGCCCCACGAAGACCCCGATCAGCTTGAGCTGCAGTTTGGTCTTGATCAGTTTGCGGCGGCGAGCGTGCATGGGCGGGAGCGATGGCCTGGTGGGGAGGTCCTGGGACCTCGGTGGATCGGCGCCGGGGCCGACCCCGCTTGAGGCGCGCTGGCCGAGCCGCCCCGCCCCTGCGTAGGCTCTGGCGCTGGCAGGCCCCATGGAGCTCCCGGTCTTCGTCTACGGCACCTTGCAGCTGCCGCTGATCCAGCGGCTGCTGACCGGGAAAAGTTTTCCGGCACAGCCGGCCCGCGTGGTCGGATTCCGCCGGGGCCTGGTCGAGGGCCAGCGCTACCCCAGCCTGGCGCCCGAGCCCGGCGGCGAGGTGCCCGGCCTGCTGCTGCGCGAGGTCAGCCCGGCGGCCCTGGCGCGGCTCGATGCCTACGAGGGCCCGGAGTACGAGCGCATCCAGGCCCTGGCCCACAGCGCGGCCGGGGCGGAGCCCTGCTGGCTCTGGCTGCTGCGGGCGGAGCACTCACAGCGGGTCAGCCGGGAAGCCTTCGACCTGCAGCTGTTCATCGCCCGCGACCTGGCCGCATTCCTGGGCGGCTATCCGGGCTTGGCGGGGGACGCGCTCAGTGGACCCAATCCGGGCCCAGGGCCTGATCCCTGAGGGCGGTCAATTCGCGGATCAGGTCGGTGCTGCCGAGGGGCATCGACTCCCAGGGGTCGATCGACAGGTCGTACAGCTCGATGTGGGTCGAGCGCGCCTCCTGGGCCTGCAGCAGCTTCTTGCCGTCGGCGCGCACCACGGCCCAGGCGTGGTGGCTGAGCTCGGCCGGGAAGCCGTTGGGGTCGTAGCGCTGCAGGAACGCGAACGGGCGCGGACCGGGGCCCTGCGCCCGCAGCGAGCCCAGGAAGGACAAGGAATCCTCGAAGCCGTCCTGTGCCCCGAGCCCGGCCAGGTCGAGCAGCGTGCGCGGCAGGTCCGCGGCCTGCACCAGGCTCTGGTCCTCGCCCGGCACCACGCCGGGGCCGGCGACGATCAGCGGCACGCGGATGCCGCCTTCGTAGGGCTTGGCCTTGTAGCCCGGAGAGAGCGCATCCGGCGGGCGCATGTCGCCCGGCGAGCCGTTGTCCGGCAGGATGAACACGAAGGTCCGGGTCAGGTCCACCTGGGCCAGCAGGCGCCCGATGGCGGCGTCGACGCCGACCAGCGCCGAATCGAAGTTGCCGCGCATCGTGCTCGGAAAGCGTTGCGCGCCGGTCAGCTCCTCGGGCGCGCGCTGGAACGGCTCGTGGGGCGCGAAGAAGCACACGCTGGCGAAGCGCGGGGCGGGGGCCTCTGCCCACCAGGCCGAGGCGGCCTCGAGCACGGCCAGCGTCGAATAGGTCTGGCATTCGGTGCGCTGGCCGTCGTCGAAGCGCATCCAGCGATAGTGGTCGTTCAGATTGGCCAGATTGCCCGCGCGCCACACGTCGAAACCCTGGCGCTGGGGGGCCTCCGGGGGCACAACCCCCGGCAGGGCCCCGGACACATGCCACTTGCCGAACAGACCGGTGGCGTAGTCGGCGCTCCGCAGCGCTTCGGCGATGCACAAGCGCTCGAGCGGGACGCCCGCATCGCGGCGTGGGTCGATCGCTTTGCCCAGGCCGTCGCGGTGCGGATAACGGCCGAAATGCAGCTGGGCCCGGGTGGGCGAGCACAGCGGCGAAACGTAGAAGCGCGTGTAGATGCGGGCCTGGTTGCGCAGGGACCGAAAGGTGGCCAGGGGGACGCGCTCGAAGTCCTCCCACCCGGCGTCGTCGATCACCACCAGCAGCAGGTCGGGGCGCGCCGCGGAGCGGGGCTCGGGAGCTGCCTCGAGCGGTTCCTGGGGGCACGCGAACAGGGCGAGCAGCGCGGAGAGCAGCATGGACGGGGCCGGCGCGGCACGGGCGCGGCGCGCGCCCAACAGAGCCTACCAGACCGCGGGCGGACAGCGCCCGCGGCCGCGCCCCCCGCCGCGGCGCTCAGGCGCATCCCGCCGGCCGGCCCTGGGCGCAGCGGGCCCGCTGCGCTCGGCGCAGGTCCAAGAGCCTGCGAGCAGTCCGCCCGGCCCCCTGCGCCGCGCTCGAGCGGCCGCTGCGCGGGCGCAGCCGACACCCGCGGGGCCCGTCGGCCAGTCCCCGGGCGGCGCCCGCTTCGCAGCCCTCATGCCGATCGGCGCAGCACCTGCCGCGCCAAGCGGGTCAGGACCGCCAGCACCAGCACGGTGGCCACGACCCCCAGCAGCGCCAGACGCCGGTCGCTGGTGCTCGAGAGATCGAGCTCGGCGAGCCCCGAGCCCGCCAGGGCCACCACGCACACGCGCGGAGCGATGCCGAGCGCCGTGCCGGCCAGAAACGGAACCAGCGGAACGCGGGCGGCGGCCAGGACCAGGTTGGTGGCGGCGAAGGGCAACAGCGGCGACAGGCGCAGCAGCGCCACCAAGCCGGCCAGCCCGAGCGCGCCGCGGCCCAGCAGCGCCTGATGCACCGCCGCCGCCCGCGGCCGCCGTTCGAGCGCCTCCAGCACACGGCGACCGACCAAGGCGCTGAGCAACCGGTGGCCGAGCAGCGCCGCCCCCAGCGTGCCGCACAGGGCCAGCAGCGAACCGCCGGCCCAGCCGAACAGCATCCCCGCCACCAGCGAGGCCGCATGGGTCGGCATCAGCGACAGCCCCGCGAGCAGGACCGTGGCCGCCAGCAACCACGGGATCGCGCCCGACCCTTGCGACTGCAGCGCACCGAACCAGATCCCGGAGGTGGCCGCCAGCACGCTGACGCCGAGCAGCGGGCCGACCACGGTCGCCAGCCCGAGCGGCAAGGCCGGCCCCCACTCCGCGACCAGGCGCCGTGGATGCAGCAGGGCCAGGGCGCTCGGGAAGCGAGGCATGCCTCACCATCGACCGGTTCCGGCTCGGGTTCAAGCTCGCGGACGCGGCGCAGCCCCAGGGCAGCGACCTGACCCCGCCCGGCGCGCGCTGGCTCGGGTTCGCCGTGGCCGCCGCCGGGCTCGCCGTTGCCCGCGCGCCAGGGGCCCCGCGCCCGCAGGGGCCCCGCGCTCCCGCAGGGGCCAGGCAAGCCCGCGAGGCCCGCATCAAGGCCCCGTCCGCGCGGCAGCCCTGAAGCGCGCCGGGCCCGCCGCGCAGGGAGAGCCCGACCGGCAGGATGACCCGGCCTGCCCCGGGGCCACTGCGGCGCTGGCCATCGCGGCGCCCCCGGCCGCGCGCCGGGCGGCCTGGGGCGCGCCGGGGCCCGGCGCGGGTCCGCCCGTCAGTCGAGCACGCTCGGCAGGCGCGCCAAGCGCAGCGCGCGCAGGCGCGCGCTCTTCTTGCGCTGGTGGCCCTCCATGCGGCGCAGGATGTCGTCCAGCACGGCCACGGCGCGCTCGATATGGGCGCCCTTGTTGAGCATCACGCATTCGGCGCGCTCGCCCATGGCCGCGTCGGTGATCTCGGCCCGCGAGGGCCGCCCGGTCTTGGCCAGGGTCTCGAGCACCTGGGTGGCCCAGATCACCGGGATGTGCGCCGCCTCGCAGATCCACAGGATCTCCTCCTGGATCTCCGCGAGGCGCTCGAAGCCGCACTCGACCGCCAGGTCCCCGCGCGCGATCATCACGCCGTCGCGCGGGCTCTGCATCGAAGCCAGCAGCAGTTCGGGCAGGCGCTCGAAGGCCCGGCGCGTTTCGATCTTGAGCACGATCCCGAGCTCGCCCCGCCCCAGCGCCCGCAGGCGCTCCTCGAGCGCGACCACGTCGGCCGGGTCGTGCACGAAGGACAGGGCCACGGCGTCGGCGTGCTGGGCCACGAAGTCGAGGTCCTCCAGGTCCTTCTCGGTCAGCGCCGGCAAGGACAGGGCCGTATCCGGCAGGTTGATGCCCTTGTCGGCCCGCAGCGGTTCCCCGCTGGGGCGCGCCTCGAGGATCTCGACCTCGATCTCGTCGCGATCGGCGGCGCGCACACGGCCGCCGATGCGCCCGTCGTCGAGCCAGACGCGCTCGCCGATCTGCACCTGATCGAAGGCCTGCGCCAGGGTGCAGCCGATGCGCGCGGGCCCGAGCGCCAGCCCATCCGCGTCGCGCTCCGCGGGCCGCCCGGGCTCGAGGGAGCGCGTCAACACCAGGCGCTCCCCGGGCCGCAGCCGCAGCTCGCCCTCGCGCTGCGCCAGCGCCCCGATCCGGCCCAGCTCGGGGCCTTCCTCGAAGCGCAGCACCTGACCGGGCGTGAAGTACGCCGTCTGGGACAGGCGCGCCCAGATGCCGCCCTGGCCGGCGGCCTCCAGGTCGAGCCGCCGCGGGGCCTCGCGGGCGTCGAAACACAGCAGCCGCTGGCCGCTCTGCAAGCGGCCGAAGTCGGTCGTGTCGATCGGCAGCGCGCCGTCCGCCGGCCCCGGAGCCGGGGCGGGGGCGCCCGCGGGGAACAGCCACAGGCGCGCGGGCCGCACCACGCGCCCGTACAGGTCGCGCCCGGGCCGCACCTTGAGCACGGCCGGCCCGGGCGGCAGGGGCCCGGTGCGCAGCTTGGGCCCGGCCAGATCCATCAGAATGCGAACCGGGCGGCCGCTCTCGGCCTCGGCGCTGCGCAGGTGGGCGATCATGCGCTCCCAGACCTCGGGGCCATCGTGGGCGCAGTTGATGCGCGCGCAGTCCATGCCGCGGGCCAGCAGCCCCCGCACCAGGGCGGGGTCCTCGGCGGCCTCGCTGGGCAGGGTCACCAGGATGCGCACGCGGCGTGTGGCGCGCTCCGGCCCGAGCAGCAGGCCCGCGTGCTGGTCGAGCAGCTGGCGGCCCTGGGCGTAACCGGTCCGCAGGGCGAGATCCGCGGGCAGTTCGAGCCGGCCCCCGTCCAAGCGCGCCAGCGCCTGGAGGACCGCCTCGAGATTGGACAGGGTGTGGGCCTCGGCGCGGCCCAGGGACGAAAGGCCCAGGGCGGCCAGGGATTCCTGCAGCTCGCGGCGATCCGCGCGCCGCAGCACCAGGTAGTGGATCAGGTTGGCCGCGCTCAGGCGGTAGGAATCGTGGATGCGGGGCTGGCCGGCGAAAAAGCGCTGCTCGGCCCGCAGCATCTCCGCGCGCAGCTCGAGCAACTCGTTTTGCAGGCGGAGCAAGGACTCGGGTCGCGGGGACATCGCGGTTCCGGGGGGGGGCGGGCGCCCGAGGGCTCGGAGCCGGCGGAGCCTGGGCCGGGCGCGGCCCGGGGTCCCCCGCCGGCGGCGGAGGGGACCCCGGCGGGGATGGTAATGCCCGCTGGGGCGCGGCCGATGCCCGCCCCCCGGGGCAGGGGCCGCTGGCGCATGATCGCGGCGGCGGCCGCGCCGGAGCCCATCCGGCCCGGATTCCGGGAGGCGGAGGTTTCCAGTCCCGCCGGAGCGCCCTAGCTTGGGGGAGATATCCATGGCCAATCCCCCCCCGATCGATCCGGCGACCGAGCTCAGCGTGGTCCTGCCGGCCTTCAACGAGGAGCTGTGCATCGAGGCCAGCGCGCGCGAGGTGCTGGCCTTCCTCGAGCAGCACTACCCCGAGCACGAACTGCTGTTGGTCAACGACGGCTCCGCGGACCGCACCGGCGAGCTGATCGATGGGCTGGCGCGCCAGTTCCCGCGGGTGGTCGCGCTGCACCAGCCGCGCAATCTGGGCTACGGCGCCGCCCTGGCGCGCGGCTTCCGGGCGGCCCGCGGGCGGTTCGTGTTCTACACCGACTCCGACGGGCAGTTCGACATCCGCGAACTGTTGCCCGTGCACCGGGAGCTGCTGCAACGCGGCGCGGATGCAGCCTTCGGGTATCGGATCGAGCGCGACGACCCGCGCATCCGCCTGGTGCTGTCCTGGATCTACAACCGCCTGGTGCGGGTCCTGTTCTGGGTCGGCGTGCGCGACGTGGACTGCGCCTTCAAGCTGTTCCGGCGCGAGGTCCTCGAAGCCATGCGCCTGGACGCCCGCGACTTCTTCATCGACACCGAGCTGGTGGCGCGCACGCGCAAGCTCGGCTTCAAGAGCTTCGAGGTCGGCGTGCAGCACTACCCGCGCCGGGCCGGCCGGACCACCGTGCGGCCGGGCCACATCCCGCGCACCCTGTGGACCGTGGCCAAGATGGCCTGCCGGATCCACTTCGGCGCCAGCGCCCTGCCCGAAGCGCAGCGCCGCGAGGCCCTGGCCGCGCGCGAGAACACGGCCCGCATCTGAGCGGCGGTAAAGCCCCGCTCCGCACCCTCCGCGCGCCGTGGGAGCCTCCCCTCGACCGCCCCTCGGCGCCGGTCCGTCGGCGCCTGGCGCCGCCTCGCCGCCGGGGCCGAAGGGGCCGGCCCAGGCGTCCGCCGCGGAAGCGGATCCGGCCTGCCTGGCGCGCCGGCGCCGGGAGGCCCGCTTCGGGCTGGCCCTGGTGCTGCTGCTCTACCTGGCCCTGGGCCTCGGCTGGCTGCTGCGCCTGCCGGCCCTGGAGGGTCCCGACGAGCCCGCGCACCTCAGCTACGCGATCCGGCTCGCGGACGGGCTGCCGCCGCCGGTGATGTTGGGCCAGGCCGAGCGGCTGGGCCTCGACCCCTTCCATGAACACCCCCTGGCGCACCACCCGCCGCTGTATTACGGGCTGCTGGCGGGTGTCGAGCGGCTGCTGTTTCGCGACGGGCTGCGGCCCAGCCCCTGGCCCCAGCCGCAGCCCGTGCGCGGGGAACTGCGCGGCGAGCTGATCTGGAGCCACGGCGCCGACGAGCCCCTGGCCTCCGCGGAGCAGCGGCGGCTCGGCTTGCTGCGCGGCCTGTCGCTGCTGATGGGGCTGGGCGTGCTGTTGGCCACGGCGCGCTTGGGGCACCGGCTGGTCCCCGGGGATCCGCGCGTTGGAACCCTGGCCGCGCTGCTGCTGACCCTGCTGCCGAGCTGGAGCAGCGCCCAGGCCCTGCTCGACAACGGCAACCTGGCCAGCCTGGCCTGCGCTTGGGCGCTGGTGCTCCTGGCCGCCGGCCTGTCCGAAGGCCGCTGCGGCCCCCGACGGGCGGCGGCCCTGGGGCTGCTCGTCGCGGTCGGGCTGTGGAGCAAGCTGACCAGCTTGATCCTGCTGCCGCTGCTCGGCTTCGTGTCGGTCGTGCTGCTGCGGCGCGGCGGCTGGAGGGCCGCCGGGCCTGCGCTGGCGGCGCTGGGCCTGAGCCTGCTGGCCTGGTCCCCTTGGCTGCTGCGCAACCGCGAGCTGTACGGGGAGTGGCTGGGCAGCCGCGCCCACGAGGCGGCCTATGCGCTCAGCCGCCTGCCCCCGGGAACCCTCGGCGACTACCTATGGAGCGTCTGGCCGCAGGCGACCTTCGGCTTGCTCCTGGGCGGCATCGGCAGCTCCGGCGTGCCCGTGCCGACGCCGCTCTCGATCGGCTGGCTGGTCGTGTTCGCCGGAGCCTTGCTCGGTCTGCTCGCGCCGCCCTGGCGCCGCCCGCGGGCCACCGGGCTGTTGCTGCTGCTGGCGGCCCTACTGGCCGGCCTCTTGTACCTGCGCTTCAACCTGGTGTTTCGCCAGCCCCAGCCGCGCTACCTCTTCGCCGCGGCGCCGGCGATCGCCCTGGGGATCGTCTGCGGTTGGCGCCGGCTGCTCGCGGCTCGCCGATCCCTGCGCGGGGCCGCCGCGCTGGCCGTGGCCAGCCTGCCCGCCGGGGGCAGCCTGTGGATGCTGGCGGTGGCCGCGCCGCGCGCCTTCGGTCCGCAGCTGACGCCGCCCTCCCCCTGGTACGCCAGCCTGAGCGCCGGACTGACCAGCCAGCGCTACAGCCGCGTGTCCCCCAACCTGCGGCTGCTCGACCCCGCGGACGGCGCCGAGCTCGCGCCGGGCATGCTGCTGCGTTGGCAGGACCTCGCCCCCGACGGCGCCCCCCTCAGCCTGCACCTGTGGACGCCGCAGGGGCCCTTCAGCCTGGGCGCCTTCGAAAACCTGGGCCCGGAGCGCGGACTGGACCCCGAATCCGGTGAACTGCGGCTGCCGGACCGTTTCTGGCGGGCGCTGCCGCCGGGGACGCGGATCCTGTGGAAGCTGCGCCGCCTAAAGGACCGCCGCAGCGGGCCTTCGTCGGAGCCCTTCGAGGAGAGCGAGGTGCGCAGCTTGGTGGTCCCGGCCCGCGCTCCCTGAGCGAACGACCGCTGCGGCAACAAGCGCGGCGGCCGCCCTTTTGTGGCGGCCGCCGCGTCGGTTCCCTGCGCTGCCGCGCACGCGGTTTTCCCTGCGCGCGGGCTTCACGGGGTTTGTGGATGGTTCAGATCATGCGGTTTCGCGGGGTTCGGCCGGAGGCGCGCAGCGCGTTCGGCCCGGGTGGTGGACGCTGCGGGCGGGAGCCGGGGCGCCTGACCGGTGGGGATCGCCGCTCGGGCGCAGCCCGAGCCGATCCTGAGTTCAAGCGGTCAGTGCTTGGCAGCCGCCTCGCCCAGGTGCAGCTCGAAGCCGTTCTCGAGCGATCCGTCGGGGCCGGGCACCAGGACCGTCAGGGGCTCGGCGGGGTCGACCGTGCAGCCGAGCGCCTCGAGCTCCTCGATCGCATGCCGCAGTTCGCGCTTGTGGTTGGCGAGCTGGGCGGTGTTTTCGGCCTGAGAGCGCGGATCCAATCCCTTGTTGCCTTGGCGGCGGCCGGAGCGGGTCAGCCGCTCGATGGCGGCGGTGCGTTCCTCGATCTCGCGGGCGATCGCCTCGAGCAGCGGACGGAGGCGCTGGGCTTCCAGTCGTTGGTAGGCTCGCTTCACGTGGCACTCCTTGGGTTGGATCCGATGGGGGGCGGAGGGTCCGCCCGGCGCCCGGCGGTACGAGCCCCGGGGTCCGATCGGACCGCGCGGGCCGTGTCGCTCGAGCGTTGGAACCGAGAGCCAGAGAGTGCCGCCTACGGGCACGGCAGATCGTCGCACCCCCCCATAAGCGGGCCGGCGACAAACAGTTACGACGGGCCGGGTGGCCGACCTGGGGATGCCGGAGGGGCCTGATCAGCGCGGCAGACCGAGCTGATCGGAAAAGGCTTCCAGGTCATAGGAGAGGTAGCGATCGAGGTCGAAGGGCGCGTCGGTGACCCGCTGCGCATAGGGGCCCACCAGCAGCCAGGCCCAGGCGGGGCTCGTCTGACCGGGTCCGACCTCCACCTCGACCCGGATGCGTTCCCAGCGCTCCCCTTCGTACAGGTCGAGCAGATCGAGATGGGCGTGCTCGACCTGCTCGAGCAAGGCCCCGAAAACCTGGGAACCGGCTTCCCGCCGCAGGCTCGGAAAGAGCTTCCCCTCCACCAGTCCGCGGCGAAACCCGCCCAGGCGCGCCGGGCGCGCTGGGAAGGTCCGACCCGTGATCAGCCGCTGGGTATGGGCCAACAGGGTGGTTCCGTAGACGAAGACCGGCAGCGGCATAGCGCTCGACAGGATCGAAGTTTGGGCCACCCTGGCCTAAATCTAGGCCTCAGCTTGCCCACTCCGGCCCACGCCCGGACCCGGAACCCGCGCTCGAGCCGCTCCTCTGCCGACACCGAACGCGGGGGACGCTCCGTTCGGGGGTCCCCGCCGCACGCCGCGGCGGGCGGGCCGGCAGACCCGCCAGCGCCGCGGCCGCCCCGGCGGGTGCGAGCTCGGCGCGATCCAGCTCGATCAGAAGGTGAATTCGAGTTCGACCGGCTGGCTGACGAACTGGGTCGGAGCCAGGGTGAACCACAGCAGCCGCAGCCGCTGCCCGACCAACCCGGGGGCCAAGGGGCCCAGATTGAGGGCGGCCGACGCCCGGCCCTGGGGCGACAGCTGGCCGAGCCAGCCCGGGGCCAGGGGCGTGTTGACCAGGCCGAGCAGGGCGCTGGTCACCGCGTCGGGCTGCAGCGGGATCGCCGTGCCATCCAGGGCGATCCCGGGCGCCGCCCCGCTCAGGCCGCCGGCGATCAGGTAGGGACGCCCGGCGAGCCCCGCGCCCCCATCCAGGCTCAGGCCGACCGCGGAACCGCCGCCGGTCGACAGGTGCAGGGCATCGGCGGCGAAGTTCTTGGTCGTGCCCGGTCCGACCTCGACCAGGGCGACGTCGTCCAAGTTCCAGCCGCCGAACTCGAGCCCCCCATCGGAGCGCAGCTCGAAGCGCAGACGCAGGCTCGGATCGCCGTCGGCCAGGCCCGAGATGTCGAGGTCGTGCAGCACCCAAGCCGTGTCGATCCAATGGTCGTCGCCGCTGCCCACCGGGTTCTGCCAGACCTGCACGCCATCCACCAGGATGCGCGCCCGGTCGAAAGCGCCGTCCTCGACGGTCAGCCAGCGCCGATAGCGCAGGTGCACGTTGGACTTGCCTTGCAGATTGATCGCCGGGGATTCCAGGCGGTTTTCGACGTTGGGTTGGTACAGGCCGTTGAAGCCGCTCGGCCCCAGGTCGTTGCCCCACACGCGCGAGCCCGCGAAGGCCTGGGCGGGATCGCCGCCCTTGCCGCCCGGCTGCCCGCGCTGCCAGTCGTCCTGGGAGGCCAGCTGCACGTGGGTCCAGCCGTTGTCGGTGGGCGTCTCGAAGCCGTCCACGAAGGCCGGCGTGAAGCTGCCCACGGAGAAGCGCAGGGTCTTGGCGCCCGGGGTCAGGCCCTCGGGCAGCCACTCGGGCGCGCCGTTGGCATCGCTGGCCAGCAGGTAGTACTCGAACTCCGCCGGGCTGCCGGCGGCAGGCAGCGAGCCGACCCAGGACCCGGCGCTCGAGCGCTTGAGGGGACGGCTCTGCCAAGGCCCGCTCCCGACGCGCCAGCGGACCTCCACCGCCGCCACCGCGGAGCCGGTCAGGGAGCTGGCCTGCACCGCAAGCGGGTAGGGTCCGCTGGCGTCGCTGCTGTCGGCCAGCGGCGTGTGCGCCAGGCTCAGGTCCAAGGGCTCGGCGATCTCGGCCGCGGTCGCCAGGCACACCCGCGCGATGCGCTCGGCGAGCACGAAGTCGTTGGCGCTGGTGGGTCCGAGCACGTCGCCGGCGGTGTGGATCACCGGGCTGAAGGAGGTCAGGTCCTCGAACAGGAAGGCGGCCGGGATGCCGTTGGCCTGGAACGCGGCGTGGTCCGAGGAGCCGGCGCTGAGCACACCGAGCACGACCGGCAGGTTCGGCACGTAGGTCTCGGCCACGGCCTTGACGAACTGGGTCAGCCCCGGGTCGGTGTTGTTGGTGGCCAGGTCCAGGTCCAGCGCATCGCCCACGGCTCGGTGGGCGATCATGTCCATGTTGAGCATGGCCAGGGGCTGGTCCCCATCCGCCAGGAGCTTCTTGGCGTAGGCGTCCGCGCCGAGCAGTCCGAACTCTTCGCCGCTGAACCACACGAAGCGCAGCGTGCTCTCGAACTCGAGGCCGGCGAGCACCCGCGCCAGCTCCAGCAATCCGCCCGAGCCCGAGGCGTTGTCGTCCGCGCCGGGGGCCGGCAGGGTGCTGCCGGACAGGTTGATCGAATCGAGGTGCGCCCCGAGCACCACCACGCGGTCCGGGTCGCTGCCGGGCAGCTCGGCCACCAGGTTGGGAGCGTGGGCCGGATTCCAGGTGTGCTTGCTGACCACCAGGCCCGGGATGGTGGCCAGGCGCGACTCGAGCCAGGCCTGGGCCTGCAGCAGCTGCGGGCTGGTGGAACGCCGGGTGGTGTAGCTGGCCAGCTGGGCCACCGTGGCTTGGATGTTGGCGCCGGACACCTGGCTCAGCAGGGGCGCGATGCGCGGGTCGACGGCGCTGGAAAGAGCCATGGCCGAGGGCACTCCCGGCGCGCCGCGCTCGGCGGCCGCGTCGGCGGCCGGTGCTCCGGGACCGATCGGCGGGGCCTCGAAGCGGGTCGGCACGGCCGCCCGGCGCTCCACCGGGGCGATGGCGTGGGCGTGGCAGCCGGTCAGCAGGTGCCCATGCCGCAGGGCCTCGGGCAGGGGCACGGCGCGCAGCTCCTGACCCTGGTGCTCGAACAGGCGCACGCTGCGGAACCCGCCGGCTTGCTCGGCCCGCAACACCACCAAGCGCGCGCTCTTGGGCCAGCTTCCGAGGGTCTCGAAGCGATACCCCAGGGCGGCCAACTTTTCGCGCTGGCCGAGGTCCCCTTCGGCCACCGCGATGCTGCCGAAATCGCCGTAGAAGTCGAGCAGGCGCACCAGCGCCTGCTCTTGACCCGGTTGCAGCGGGCCGCGGATCGCCAGCAGCTGCCGTTCCGCGGCGGGTTCGGCCTGCGGGCAGAGGGTCAGGAGCAGCGCGGCCAGGATCGTCATCGCAGCGGGGTCGGGGGGGTGGACTGGCCTTGAGGGTAGCGGGACGGCAAAAGTTCCCTCGGCGCGGCGCTGCCGCGCAGCCGGCCGCCCGGCGCGCCTCGTCCGTTCGCCGGCCGAAATCCTGGACAAGCGCGCCCGCTCGGAGGCTGGGAAAAAGTCGGCGCGCAGCGCCGATCCCGGCATCCGCGGCCGCCGGATGGCGGCCCAAAGGCATCGGACGGGTTGGTATGGCGGCTCGGGCGCAGCCCGAGTCGATTTTTTCTCAACCTGTCGGTACCCGGGGGCGCCAGGGCTCAGCAGGGCCGCGGCGCGGCAAGCCGGACCGGACCGGCCCCCAGCAGCGGCGCGCCGCTGCCGACCGCGGGTCGGCCTGCGGCGCTCGGTTCGCGCTCCCCTGGCCGCGGCGCGCAGGTCCAGCCGTCCCTCAGGACCCGAACCAACCCGCGGCCAGGATCGCATCCGCGAAGTAGCGCGCGGCCCCGGCGCTCGGGTGCATCGGGTCCGCGGGGCTCTCGCGGGCGTCGATGCCGGCCGCCAGGGCCGCCTGGTGGGCCGCGGACAGGTCGAGGTGATCGATCCCCAGGCGCGCGAGGATCGCGCCGATGCGGGCCAGGCGCCGCGGGATGCCCTCGCGCCAAGCCTCCGGCAGGTCGTCGGTGGGTCCGAGCAAAGGCAGCACCAGGACCTGCAGGCGGATGCCGTCCTCGCGGCACAGGTCGCGCAGGCGCTCGAGGGCGCGCTCGATCTCCGCCGCCATCTGCTCCTCCAGGGAGCCGGCGTGGCTGCGGCGCATGGCGTAGCCGAGATAACAGCGGTACAGGTAGCTGTGCTTGAACAGCCGCGGATCGACGCGGCGCGGGTGCTTGGGCACGAACACCACCACCTGGCCCTGCTCGTCCAGGAACAGCGCGGGCGTGACCTCGAAGTCGTTGAGGTGGAAGGTCAGGACGACCCGATCGGGATCGAGCCGGCGCCCGAATCGTTCGAAGTAGGCGACCTCCTGGGCCGTGCCGTAGGCTTCGACGCCCGCGTTCCAAAACTCCCGGCCGGCCTCGCCGAGACGCACCCGCAGGGCGTCGATGATCAGCCCCCGATGGGTCACGGAGTCGCCCAGGAACAGCAGCCGCTCGCAACCGCTGGGTTTCTCGAGGGGATAGCTGTTGCGGACCGTGCCCAGCTCGCTGTAGCGGCCTTCCCCCAGGCGCGGCAGGTAGCCGAGCTCGGGATCCAAGCGGTACAGGTTCTTGTCGGGCTGGAAGTGGTGGTCGCTCGGCAGGCGGGCCTCGAGGCCCGCCTCGGTGATCAGCGCGGGGCGCCACCAGCGCAGGGCCGCTTCGGCCGCCACGATCGCCAGACCCACCCCGAGCAGCGCTGCGCACAGCGCCGGCAGAAAGCGCCGACGGCGGGGGCTTGCGGTCGCTGCCACGGAATTCATGGAGCGGCCAAAGTACCCGAAGCCTGGCTCCAGGGCCTCGGAGCGCGGGCCGCCGCAGCGGCGGGCCGGTGGCCCCAGGTCGTCGCGCGCGGGGTCCCGAGCCGATCCGGGCGCAGCGCCTGGGACCCCGGCGAGCGCTGGGGCTCGGGCGCCCGCGCGCAGCCGCCGCTGCGCGGGCCGGGTCCCGATGGCCCCCGATCGCCCCCGATCGCGCGGCGACCGGGCCCTGCCTCGGCCCGCTGCGGCCGGGTCGGCCCCCCGCTCACAGGCCGAAGCTGACCCCCAGGCTCCAGCCGCTCAGGTTGTCGCCGAACAGCAGCGCCGCGTTGATGCGGGCCTCGCGCAGCACGGGGATCTGCCGGGGCAGGCCCAGCTCGAGTCCGGAGCCGAGCTCGAAGATCTGCTCCGCGCCCAGCAAGCTGCCCTCGGTGAAGCGCTGCCAGCCGCCGTAGCAGCGCCAATCGATGCTGCGCCCGGACCAGCTCCACGGCGTCGGCCCGGACAGGTCGGTGCGCAGGGTCAGCAGCTGCAGGCGCGAGGAGTACTCCTGGGCCGGATCGTCGCTCTGCAGCGTCTCGCTCCAGCGCAGGTCGTAGCGCAGCACCGCCTCGGCCTGGACCGCCCGGGCGAGCTGCCGCGACCAATCGATCCGGCCGGCGCTGCCCCAGGTGCCGGCCCAGGCATCCCAATTGAAGGCGATGCCATCCAACAGGGCCTGGCTGAAGGCGGCCCCGGGTCCCGAGTAGGTCGCACGGCTTTCGAGGTAAGAGAGGCCCACGCTGCCGATCCAGGCCGCGGTCAGGTCCGGGCGCAGCCTCCAGATCGGACCGACGCCCGCCAGGGCCCCGGCCGTGATCCAGTCCGCCTCCACGGCGGTCTCCAATCCCGGCGCCCCGCCCGAATACAGGTCCGGCGCGCTCTCGCGCACGCGGGCGATGCCGAGCACCCCCTCGGCGTACACGCCGAGCGTCTCCCCCGCTTCCAACCAACTGCGCCGATAGGGCAGCGCAAAGCGCTCCAGGCGCGTGCCCCCGATATCCAGCGATCCCCCGGAGAGCTCGAACTCATCCGCCGCCAAACCGATCGCCGCGAAATAGCTGGCGAACTCCGCCTTCCCCAAACTCTCGCGGATCTCCGCCTGCAGCTGCTCCAGCGTCTGCGCCCCCGCCGCCCCCGCGCCCATCCCCAGCGCCGCCAGCGCCCGCCCCGCCGCCCGCCAGCCCAGACGCCCTCCCCGCGGGCAAACCGCACCGCCGCCCAACGCCCCCAACGCCCCCAACGCCCCCAACGCCCCCAACGCCCCCCGCCGCTCGCCCTTCACCCTCGCGCTCCCCCCCGCCCCATCGCCGCCCGACCTCGCTGGCTTTCGACCATTTGGGGAGTCCTCAAGAGGCATGGCGCGCCCGACAGGATTCGAACCTGTGACCCCCAGTTTAGGAAGAGGGGGCTCTGCGGCGGTAAGTCACGGCGGGGCTGGAGGTTACGCGCCCGCGCCGTCGCCGGGGAAGGCCCGGGTAAGGCGGCGTGGTGGTACGCCCGGCAGGACTCGAACCTGCGACCCCCGCTTTAGGAAAGCGGTGCTCTATCCAAAGCTGAGCTACGGGCGCGCTCGGCGTCCCGAGAGGGTACCTGGGACGGCCGCCGGTGTCGCGGGTGGAGCCCTCATCCGGGTGCCGGTAGGCTGCGCGGATGCCCAGCGGCACGAGTATCAAGCTGTTCCTGGTCGAAGGGTCGCCCTCGGGCCTCGTCACCGCCGGGATCGGCCAGTGGACCGGGCAGGCCATCGTCGTGCCCCGCTCCAAGGTCGCCGACTTCAGCTCGCGCCCGGAGGCGAAGCGTCCGGGAGTGTACGTCCTCGTCGGTCCCGACCCGGGGAACGAGGACCACGAGCGCGTCTACGTCGGCGAGACTGAGCTGGCGCTGGAGCGCATCAAGGAGCACGTGGCCAAGGTGGACTTCTGGACCAAGGCCTGCGTGTTCACCTCCTCGGACGGCAGCCTGACGAAGGCCCACGTCAAGTACCTGGAGTCGCGCCTGATCGAGGTCGTCAAGGATCGCGGTCGCGCGGCGATGGGCCAGAATGCGTCGTCGCGTCCCGCGCTCCCCGAGGCCGAAGTCTCCGACATGGAGCACTTCCTAGATCGAGTCCTCGTCCTCCTCCCGGTGCTGGGCTTCGACTTCACGCGTCCCAGCCCGGAAGTGCTCGCTGCGGCGGCGAGCACGTCGGGACCGACCTTCGAGTACACGGTCAAGGGCGCGAAGGCGCGCGCCCGAGAGGTGGACGAGGAGTTCATCGTACTCAAGGGGTCTTCGGCGTCCGCGCGGCCCGCGAAGTCGTGGGACACGTACCGAGACCTCCACAAGGAGTTGCTCGCCGAAGGCGTCCTCGTCCAGGATCCGGCCAACGCCGACCTGTACACGTTCTCGCGGGACTACCCGTTCAAGAGCCCGAGCGCGGCGGGCACGGTCGTTAGCGCGTCCACCGTCAGCGGGCGCGCTGTGTGGAGGGTGGAGGGCACCGGCCAGACGTACGGCGAGTGGCAGGACGCGAAGATCGAGGCGTCCGAGGCGACGGCTCCGGCGGTGATGGTGGCCGCGCCGGTTCCGGTCGGGAATGGTTCGAGCGCCGACTAGCAATGCTCGTTGAACCTCTGCCCCCTCGAATCGCTGCGCTACTTGATGACCTGGGAATCGACGCCGAGCAGGTCACGGTCGCGCGCAAGTCCGCGTTGAAGCTGAACGAGACGCTGCCGACCATCTGGATTGTGGGGACCGCCGATCAGGTTGTCCTGTGCTGCACGCACCGAACTCGGGGGCTCTGGCGTCGGCTTGCAAGGGCGGAAGTCAACACCGCCCGCGCCGAGGCTCACGCTGGACGTGCCTCGCTTCGCCTGCTCCTGAACTCGGATCAGGACGACCTCGTGATTCCCCTCCCGGCGGGCGTGACGATGAGCGAAGCGATGCAGATGGCGGCAGCCCTGCCGGCGACGAGCTAGGGCGAGCCAGCGCGAGGCTGGGCGACCTTCCGAGCGGAGAGGTCCCGGGGCCGCTGTAGGCCAGCTCGGCGCTGGAGGGTGCCCAGGGAGGAGTTGAGGGGCGGTAGGCCCTCGTCCGCATGGCCCCAGGGTGGAGCCAGCTCCGGCCCACCTGTAGGCTGTACGGGTGTCCGACATTGACCCGAAGCTCAAGGCCATCCTCGAAGCCGTCAAGGGGAAGCGCGCCCGCACCGTCATCGACCACATCCTGAAGCACGGCTCGATCACCAACGAGGAGCTGAAGGACGCCTACGGGTACAACCACCCGCCCCGAGCCATCCGCGACGTGCGGGAGAACGGCGTGCCCATCAAGACCGAACGAATCCAGGACAGCACCGGCCGCAGCATCGCGCGCTACACGTTCGGGAGCCCGGACGACATCGAGGACCACAAGCTCGGCGGGCGGCAGGTCTTCCCGCGCGAGTTGGTGGACAGGCTCTACGAGCGCCAGGCCGGGCGCTGCGCCCTGTCGGGCATCTGGTACGAGCGGCGCTACCTCCAGGTGGACCACCGCATTCCCTACCAGGTCGCGGGCGAGGCGAGCATGGTCGCCGAGGTTGGCGACACCGACGCCTTCATGCTCGTCAGCGGCGCGGCCAACCGGCAGAAGAGTTGGAGCTGCGAGCACTGCGCGAACCTGACCGGCGCGAAGGACCCGACGGTCTGCTCTCGCTGCTACTGGGCCGCCCCGGAGAGCTACGAGCACGTCGCCACGCGGGAGCTTCGCACGGTCAGCCTGACCTGGGAGGGTGAGGCCATCACCGACCATCAGCGCCTGCTCGACCGGGCCGAGGCGAGCGGGCTCACGCTGCCGGAGTTCATCCAGCAGGTGCTTCGGGAGTCACTCGAAGAGTAGGCCGCTCGCCACCTGCGGCGCGGGCTCGACGGACGCCGACACGTACAGGGACTCGTGCGTCTCGGCGGACTTGCCGAGCAGCGTCGCCTGCGAGGACTGCCCGGCGAACACCTCGTAGCGGGTCAGCCCGAGATGAGCCGGAAGCTCCTCGCCGTAGGTCTTCTCGCCGGTCCGGCCGTCGTAGCTGATGATGTACGGCACACCGCGGGCGTTCAGGTCTTCGAGCGCGGCGACGAACTCGGATTGGTCGAGCCCTCGGATGTAGCGGTGGTCGCGGGTGTTCGAGACCCCCTGGTAGGGCGGGTCCATGTACACGAGGTCTCCGGGCCCGGCCTCGGCCAGGACCTCGCGGTAGTCGGCCTCGACGGCGCGCGCCCGCCCAGCGAGGAGCGAGCTCACGCCGAGGATGTTCGCGCGCATCGTGGAGGGGCGCATCCCCCGGCGGCGGTGGTCCGGGCTATTGTTGAACTCCCCGCGCCCGTTGTAGCGGACGGCCGCCTTGACGCACCGGGCCAAGAGGTAGAGCAGGTCGGCCGGACGTTGGTGCTGGTTGAACCTGCCGCGCACCTCGCCGTAGAACACCGGCTCGCGCCCCTCTTGGGCGATCCAGAGCCGCTCGTACTCGTCGCACAGGGCCTCGGGATCCTCCAGGATGGCCCGCCAGAGGGTGACCAGCGGCCCGTTGAGGTCGGCGAGCACGAAGGAGCCCGCGCGCCCGTCCACGGCAGCGGCGATGGTCAGCGCCCCCGACCCGGCGAAGGGCTCGTAGAGCACTCCCGCCCGCTCGGGCATCCGGGCGAGGATGTCGGCGGCGATCCGGCGCTTGCTCCCCTGGTAGGGGAACGGGTGGGGTATGGTCTTGGGGCTGTTCACGGGGCGGTCAGGGGGTCAGGGTCGCACTCACTGCGGGCATGCTGTAGCATGCCGAAATGGGAACCGAGAAGCTAGGCGCGGCCCGGTCGTGGACCGAGGCGGCCGAAGTAGTGCTGCGCCGATCGAACCGGCCGCTGCACGCATACGAGATTGCCGAGCGTGCGATCGCATCGGGTCTCGTCCCCTCCGAGGGGAAGACCCCGCACAAGAACGTGCAGGCGGCGATCTGGAAGGACATCAACAAGCGTCGGGTTCGGGACTCGCCGTTCAGGATGATTGGAGAGGGTCGCGCGGGCCGGTACTACTGGCTCAAGGAGAGGCCCCTCCCCTCGGGCTGGTCGTCGCGTCCGCGACCCTAACAAAGGGCGAACAGCGACGCGAGCGCCGGGCCAGAGATTCTTGGCCCGGCCCCAGAGCGCCTCCCCCTCAGCCCCCGGCGCTGCGGCCCGAAGTCCCGTCCCGGCCAGGGGTCGCGGCGCGGCCAGCCCGCCCGAGGCTGGACCGGGAAAGGCGACGGCCCCGCGAGAGCCCCCTGGGAGCCCCGCTGCCGGGCCCGAGCGGCGACCGGCACCCCGGGGCCGAATGCAACGTCCTACGGCGGCAGCGGGCCGCTGGCGGGCTGCTGCGAGGACGTGCCCTCGTGCCGCCTACGGCACGCGGACGGCCGGGGGTCCGACGGCCCCGGCTCGGGGGCGGACGAGCCAGCGCGGCACGGGGAGCGCCAGCGCGAGGGCGACGCCCAAACGGGTGCGGCCCGACCCGTCCACGATGGGACGAGCCGGGCCGACAAACCATCTTCGAGAGCGGTCAGCGCCTTCCGGCTGGCCGCCTGATGTCGAAGAACCAGGCGGACTCCTCGCTGTGCCGGTCCTGCATCCAGAGGGTGACCTCGACGCGAGCGCCGAGGGGGATGCTCTCCTCGTCCCGGCCCTCACCGAAGGCGATGCCCTCGTCCCCGGTGTCGCTGGCCATGAAGCCCTCGATGCCGTGCAACTCGTTCTCGGTGCCTTCGAGCAGGAATCGTCGAATGCGCTCGTACGTCTCCTCGGAGATCCACACCCACGAGTCGTAGTCGCCCTCGAAGCCCCAGAGGTAGTGCTCTACGAGGCCGAGCGGGTTGACCTTCGTTGAGAGCTGGTCGAGTGCGCCCTTGACGGGATTCTTCATACCGCCTCCTCGCGCTCGCACCGGCGCTGGTCTTCCACGCACGCCTCGAAGGCCGATCCGACGCGGCGGGCGGCGTCGCCGAGTCTCGTCCAGGACTTGGCGAGGGCCAGCATGGCGCGCTGGGTCGCGGCCCTGGTCGTGGTCTGCTCCAGCCGGTCCCGCGATCGACCGTAGGCCACGAGTGCCCGATGGAAGGCCGCCTGAGCCCGCGCCACCTCTGCGATGAACTGCTTCGGGGTCTTGGGCTGCATCACGCGGCCTCCTTCTCGACGACCTCGAACGTGACGTCACCCCACGCGTTGCCGTTCTTCTCGGCGCGGGTGCAGGTCATGCGGAGGAGACCGTCGATGCCGTCGCCGACCAGCTCGGCGAGGCGGGCCGACGCGATCGGCGGCAAGTCGATCTGGAGCGGGCTGCCTTCCAGCTCAACGTTCAGGCGGAGGTACTTCCTCGCCTTCTTGTCGTTGCACAGCGGGCACTCCGGGCCCTCGTCGCAGCGGTCGGACGAGTGGACACCGAGGGGCCCGAACAACTTGGTGACGATGGTGGAGCCCGTCGGCTTGACGGTCAGCACCGGGTAGAGGCGGCCAGCGAGGTCGAAGCCATCGGGGGTCGCCTTGAGGTAGGAGGGGGTGTCGGCCTGAATGGCCGAGCGCGTGTCGGAATCAAACGAGAAGGTCACGTGAGAACTCCCAGCCCGTCGTTGGGCGGTGAGGTGTGAGCCTGCTCGCTCCGGGTCCGCCTCGTTGTCGCCGTTACGCGGTACGCGAGGCTGGGCAGGTCAAGTGCTGTGAGATCCGTTCCCGGCGCAACCAACCGGATCGCTTGACTTCCACAGCCTACCCACCTCCGGCGCGGCGTGCGGCGCGCTCGGTCTCGGGCGCGCGGCCATTTCGGCTCGTTCCCACATGGAACGCCCGTTTTCGCCTCCAAGAAAACTTCGGAATCCCAGAGCCGCCCCTAGTCGAACCCCGGCGCTGGAGGCGTAACCCCTGGCCGGGATGGGGCTCCGGGTGGCCCAGGCCGAGGCGAGGAAGGCCGCCGCTCGGGGGCGTGGCTACTCGGACAGCGCGGCGCGCAGCTCCGCGAGCCCGCGCGCGACGAGCTGCCGCACGCGCTCGACAGAGATGCCGCCGAGCACCTCGCCGATCTCGCGTAGGTTCATGGGCTGGCCGTCGAGCCCGAAGCGCATCGAGATGACCTCGCGGTCGCGTGCGTTGCGGAGCTTGCCCAGGGCGAGGCGAACGCGCTCGCGTTCCTCTGCGGCGGCGGCAACCTCGAAGGGGTCGAGCGCGCCCTCGTCGTCGGGCTCGGGTGCGCCGTGCTGGTCGGCGTCGTCGAACGAGCCCACCGACGGGACCGGCGCGGTGGGCCTCCGGGGAGCCTGGATCGGCCCGCCGCGAAGGGACGGGCGTGCATTGGTGACCTCGGCGCGCGCCCAGATCCAGGCGTAGGTCGAGAACTTGCATCCGCGCGCCGGATCGAAGCGCCGGGCCGCCTCCGCGATGCCCATGCGCGCGAGCTGCGCGAGGTCGTCCACCTCGGCATCGGGATACCGGGGTGCCATGTCGCGGGCGAACGCGAGCGCGAGGCCCTCGTGGGACTCGACGACGCGGGCGACGCGCGCACGTTCTTGGGCAAGAAGTTGGCCCGCGATGATGCGCGCGCGGGTCAGCGGCTCGCTCCAAGCGCGACGCGCAGCACGGGCGCGCGGGTTCTCGGCAACGGCAATCAAGCCCGGTACAGCCAGCCCTCGACCGAGGCGGTGATGCGGTTCGGGCCCGAGGCGACCACGAACAGGCCCCGTCCGGCTTGCCCACGGCGGGGCGGGTCGAACTCGTGGTCCTGTTGGCCGGGGCCTGCTGCCGCGAGGACGACGGAGCCCGCAGGCGGAGCACCAGCCGCCTCGGCGAAGAACAGCGTGGGGAGGCCCGCGCCCGTGGACATGCTCGCGGTCTCGACTTCGAGGCGGTCGCCTGGCTGGAGGGTCAGCGCCTCGTCGTTGCCCTCGGCGTAGAGCGCGACGGCTTGGGCCGTTTCGGCGACAGCGTCGGCGCGGCCGTGGAATCGGATGCGTTGGGTCATGGTCGTTGCGGACGAGCGCCTACCGCTCGGTGTGCTTGAAGTGAGGTCGCGGTGGCGCGGCGTGGTCCTCGCTGGGGCGCGTGACCTCCCGGCCGGGAAGGTCGTCCAGCGCGGCGGCGGCGGCGGACCTGGGCGAACGAGAACGCGAGCGCGGCGAGGATCGTGCGCAGGCTCAACTCGGGCCCGGGTCGCCGTGCTTCTCGGACCAGTCGAGCGCGACCTCGGTGTCCTCGTCGCGGGCTTCGATGGCCTCGTGCTCGGGCGAACCGAGCCTGACCAGCTTTCCGCCCTGCATCCCAAGCCCGAGGATGAACGCGAGGCACGCGCCGAGGCTCGCCCCCGACTTCTCGCACAGGCGCGTGATCTCGGCCACGGTCATGGGCCTCTTCTTGGCGCGCTCGTGGAGGAGCGCCGCCGCGATCACGTCGCGCGTCTCCGGGGTGAGCTTGGAAAGGGGGTCCCTTGCCATCGGATCAATGCCCGCTCACCGCCGCGTAGGCGTCCATGATGGTGCGGTCGGTGGTCAATAGCCTGGAGGCCGCCGCCTCGATGGTCTCGCCCGGTTCGCGGCGCATCTTCGCCATGTCGAGCAGGAGGCGGTCGAACCGCTCGTCACGGGAGACGCCCTTCGACAGCGCCGCGCGCTCCTCGGCGATGTCGGCCTGCTCTCCGGCCGCGTACAGGGCGTCGAACATGCCACCGCCCGCGAGACGCGAGAACGCCGCCGCCACGCCCTCGCCGGGGCGCGCGAGCTTCTTCGAGATGGAGAGCATCTCGTCGTGGTAGTCGTCCCGCGTGTACCGGGGACTGGAGCCGGACTTGCGGACCCGCTCGGCATCCTCGGCGATCGGCGACGGCGCGGGCGCGGCCTTGCCCATCGCGGCGGCCTCGCGGTCGCGGACGCGATCGGCCGCGAACATGAGGGCCGTGACCTCGGGGTCGCCGTCGCGGGCGACGCGCGCCACGGCCTGCGCGATGTTCTCGGAGGGGTGCTGGTCGAGGCGTGCGACCGCGAGGATGGCAGCCTCGTAGACCTCCGGGGAGTGTTCCGGTTCCTTCCCTTCCGTGTGGACGGCGAGGGCCTCTTGGATGATGGATTCTTGATCGTTCATGGTGTCTCGCTTTCGGAGGACTGCCCCGGCTCCTTCGACAGCGGGCACGTCCACCGCCGAGACTTCGGCGAGGTCGAGCGAGCGGAGGATCCGGCGCTTGCGGCGGGGGTTGTTCATCGGGGGTTGTGGATGGCGCTGGCCTTCTCGGCAGCGCTGTAGAGCAGGAACACGATCGACGACCCGCCGACGATCAGCCTCAGGAGCGCCTCGTGCGCGTCTTCGCCCGGGCGGGCTCGGGTCGCCGCGAACTCAAGCGATGCGAGCAGGTAGTCCCGCTCGGTCCCGATCGGCTCGGCGCGACCAGCGCTGATGTCGATCGCGTTCTCCATGAGCAAGATCGCGGCGATCACTCGGGGTCGTCCTCGACTCCGGCGAACTCCCGCACCGTCTTGCCCACCGAATCGGCGAGGGGCTCGTAGTGGGCGCGCATCGGGCGACGGCGCGGCTCGATCACCGTGGCGAACTCCGGCGCGGCGAAGAACAGCGCGGCGCTCGCGGCGTGGCGCTGGCGGCGCGCGAGCAGGTTGGCGCTCGTCGCGTCGCCGCCCGCGTCGGTGCGGAGGTAGTCGCGGTATGCGCGCCCCAGGTCGGCGAGGGCCTTGTCCACGCGCTTCGCGGCGGCGACGCGGGCAGCGCGGGCCTTGTTCGCGGCCTTCTCGGCGGCGCGGCGTTGGCGCTCGTGCTCGGCCTCGATCGCCTCGCGGTCGCGGCGCTCGGCGATCGGGAGCGCGGCGGAGAACTCGGCGTGCTGGCGTTCGAGGCGCGCGACCTCCGCACGAGCGTCGGCGGCTGCGGCTTCGTCGGCGTCGACCACGGCGGTGCCTAGCGCGGCGCGGGCGGCGTCGAGGTCGGTGGAGGTGGACTGGAGGGCGGCGCGGATCTCAGCCGCGCGCGAGGTGGGCTTGGTGCTCAGCATGTCGTCAGGCTTGGTGTCGGGTTGGGGAGGGAAGTGGGGCCGCCGACCCCTGTAGAAGGCGGCGGCCCCTTCGGCGCGACGCGACCGAGGGGACCTCGCGGCCGGAAGCCGAGGCCGCGAGGTGGAAGGTGGGGAGTCCAACGCGAGGACAGCGCGTTGGCTCCCCGAGGAGACCGAGGCGACCAAGCAACCCGGTTCCGTGACGCTCTGCTCGGAGGGTCAACCCGACGAAGGAACCCCCTCCGGTGCAGAGCGCGTCTTCTTGGATCCCGCGCTCGTGGGGCGCGTTCTCCATGTTCGTTGTGGCGCGCGTGGTGACGTTCACCGTTCACGCTCCCCGTTCGGAAGGCCCGAGGAAGGCGCGTGCTCATTCGAGCTGGGCTCGGAGCCGTTGCGGCGGGCCAGCTCGCGCTCCAGGATGCGCCGGAGGTCCGCACGGCTCTCCGGCGAGAGCTGCTCCAGCTTCATCGCCAGCGGGTCGGGCTTGCGCTGCGTCGTGACGTGTTGCTCGACGGTGGACGTGGACTCGGTGCGCGGCGTGAACTCGGGCGCGTGCGCGCGCACGGCGGCGAGCAGGAGCGTGTCCGAGCGGTTGTGCTTGAACCCGACGACCTCGCCCGTGGGCGACACGATCGGAACCGCGTCGCCGATGGTGGCGCGCCTGTACAGCTCGGCCACGAGCGAGCCCGCGTGCTCCTCAAGCGCCTCGTCCCACGCCTGCGCGAACTCGGCATCCTTCGCGCGCAGATCCTTGAACGTCGAGATGGCGCTCGTTCCCTTCGCGCCAGGGCTCGCCTCGCGCGCCGCGCGCGTCGCTACTCCGCACGCGCGGAGGGCGTGCAGGAAGGCTTGCTTGCGCGCCTCGGTGAGTCGCTGGCGGTTTGCGCGCGAGAGGCTGTCAGGTCGTCGGGCCACGCCCTCCTACTCGTATGACCTCACAGGCGAGCAAAGGCCCGCGCTGGAAGAATCCCCCCTGTGAATCGTGGCGCAGCTCGACCGGTCGGCGTTGGTGTGCACGGGTCGAGCCCACGGGCGCGCGGTGCGCCGACGAGGCCCCCAACATGACGTGCGGGTGGGTTTCCGGCTTTCGGAGGGTTCTCTGCAACTCGCTCCGAACGCGGCCCGCGACGAGCGCGCCGCCCGCTCCGCTCCGGCCTCGGGTCAGATGGAATCGAGCTTCGAGTGGATAGAAACCCTCCGAAACCCAGAAACCCACCGCCACCTCCAATCTCGACACCTCCCGATGGGTCGGGCTCCGCCGACGCGACGCGAGCCCGGCACGCCGACACCGACGCACCGGGCCCGCCCGCTGTCCGCACCGACCGCGAGGTCAGATGTCGAAGGCGTCCTCCGCCGCCTCGTCCTTCGCCGCCACCTCGCCGCCGTGCACAGGCTCGCGCCCGTCGGTCCGGGTCACGCGCCAGATCGCGCCGTGCCTGTCCTCGCCGACCTGGTTCAGCGTCAGGCCGCTGACGATCTTCCTGCGGTGCTTGCGCAGGACCCAGCCGACGCTCTTGGTGCTCCACGCGGGCCGCCGCGTCGCCTCGACGAGCAGCCCCATCAGCTCCTCGTCGTTCTTGAGGTCGGCCGCGTGCAGCTCGTTGTCGCCGAAGGCGTCCATCCAGCGGACGAGGATCGCGCCCAGCTCGCTGCCGCCCTCGTTCTCCTCGACGAGCCGCTCCATGGTCCGCGCCGGGTCCCCGGCCTCGGCCCACAGGAGCGCGGCGCGCACGAGCTGGTTCCACCGGCCGAACGAGCCGACTGGCGACGGGGCCGACGCGCCCTCGGCGAGCACTCGGGCCCGCATGACGGTCAGCGCCGCCACCACGAGCTCAGCCCGGCGCTCGCGCGCGAGGTCCCTGGGGTCGAAGCCGAACGCGCGGCGCTCGGGCCGCTCGACCTTCGAGTCCAGCAGGCACTTCACCGTCCGGCGCGCCATGTCGCCGTGGATCTGGAGCCCGTTGCCGGTCGCCATCACGAGCACGTCGCACGGCAGCTCGACCTTCTCCGACCGGCCGAGGATGCGGATGGACACCTGCCGCTGGGAGATGACCGAGCAGAGCGTGTCGCCGCCGACGGCGCGCTCGCAGTTGTCGATCAGGAAGCAGGCGTCCCCGGCGCGCAGGGCAGCGCCGATCCTCTTCTCGTCCTCGCCCTCCTCCTTGCCCTGCGAGAACGAGGCGGGCTCGTTGCCGGTCACGATGATGGCGGCGGTCTCCGCCAGCAGCGTCTTGCCGGTCCCCGCCGTCGGGGCGTCGAAGGCGTGCAGCGGGATCGCGCCGAGCGAGGCCCGCACGAGGCCCGACAGGATCGCCGACAGCGCGACCGAGCGGGCGTCGGCGTCCTCGAACGGGAAGCCCCCGAGCAGGTCGCCGAACTTCGCCAGCGCGGCAACGGCGTCGTCCCTGGTCGGCCGGTCCGGCACCGGCGGGAACGAGGTTCCGCCCGGCGCGAAGATCAGGCCCGAGGCGGCGTCGTAGCCCGGCACCTGGAGCACCGAGCCGTCGGCCCGGAGCGTCGGCGCGGTGACGATCCCGCGCAGCGTCGGGAACGGCCACGAGCCCGCACGCGAGAGCAGGAGCAGGCCGTGCTTCGGCTGCGGGTCGGAGGGCCCGTCGTCGTCCTTGAGCTTCCGCCGCCACTTCCCGGCGCGCGACATCTGGTCCACGAGCCAGAGCGCCGAGGCGGGGTAGATGACGAGCGACTCGGCCGCGCGGCGCAGCTCGTCGTCCTCGCCCGACACCGCGCCGTGCTTGACGAGCCGCACCAGCTCGGTTCCGCGCTGGTAGATCCGCACGCCCGCGCGCACGAGGGCCTCGGTGGCCTGGTCCACGACCTCGGCGACCTCGCCGAGGTTGGTGTAGATCGTCGGCCGGGGGACCGCGCGGCCCTCCTTCTCCCGTGCGCGCAGGATCTGGCGCTCGGTGTAGTCCTCGGGATCGGATTGCTCGAGCACGTGGGCGCTGATGCCCCAGCCGGGATCGAGTAGGAAGCCTCGGATGGTCGGGTCGTCCACGTCGGCGCGGACGAGGCACCGGACGATGTACCAGACGACCCGCGACTTGTCGCCGTTCCAGTGCGCCCCGCAGCGCAGGCCGAAGGGGACCGAGCCCGATCCGTCCTCACTGTCGAACTTCCAACCCGGGTCCTCGGGGTCGCAACCCTGCGCGATGGCGACGCGGCACCGGGGGCTGACCTCGCGCGGGAGACGGTCGAGGTTCGCGCTCGGGTCGGACCCGGCCGCGAGTGCAGGCACGACCGCTGGGCCGTTCGACGGCGACGCCGACGACTTCGGCGCTGCCTTCTCGAAGGCAGCGATGTCGTGGAGCCCGTCGTTGAACTCGACGACCTCGGCCAGCGCCTCGGTGCGGCCCTTCGCGCGCTTCCGCGCGTCGGGACGATTGACGCTGCCCGGCAATCGCATGATGCGATCGACGTTGTGGCAGTTGTCGCCGCCGAGCAGGTCCTCCAGCTTGCGGTTGTAGCGCTCGGCCTCAGCGTGCTCCCCCGGGTCCTTGCCGAAGGGGATGACGCTCTTGCCGTCGAGCCGCCAGAACGCCTGGTAGCCGCCGCCCGAGAACACGATGGCCGTGGGCTTCGGGATCCCGCCCGGCAGGCCGCGCATCAGCGCCAGAATCCGCTCGCGCTCGGCCCTGTTGTGGGCGTCCTTGTCCGCGCCCTCGGGCGGGGCCGACGGGTCCACATCGACGTGCAACCACGAAAGGGCGAAGATGTCCGCCTTCTCGGGCTTCTTCGACATGTCCCGGCGGCACGGGTTGACGGTCCAGTACAGGTTCCGCTTGAGCTTCGTGCCCTGCTCGGCGAGCCAGGCCGGAAGCTCGTCCTTCACCTGGCCGCCGCGAAAGGTTGCGGCGGCGATCCCCTTCTTGAGGGGGTCGATGGCGACGAGCACCCACGGCCCGCCGGGCAGGACCTTCTCCAGGAACTCGATCGACTTCTCGTACTGCGGCTCGTCGGGCTGGTTGGAGGACATCAGGCCTGCCCTCCCTCGTGGCGGTAGATGCGCCACGCTTCCTCGGCCGCCTCGATCGCAGCCGGGCACGCGCCGCGCAACCGGAGGTGCCCGAGGACGTGCCGCGCGGACGAGGCATCGCGCGGGCGGCGCTCGTCACCGATCCAGTCGCGCGCGAAGTCCCCGATGGGGTCGTCCCGATGGCGGAGCTTGCGGTTGCAGAACGTGTCGAACCGCGAACCGTCGGGCTCGGGCGAACGGCCCTCGCCGTGGCGGAAGGTCGAGCACCACTCGTCGATCTCGCTCTTGCGCCAGCGGTGGCAGCGAGCGCCGAAGACGTAGTGGCGCGGGAGGTAGCCGTTGGCCTTCCACCCCTCCAACGTCTTGTAGGGGATGCTGAGGTAGTCCGAGAGCTTCTTGAGGGAGAGGAACTCGGGCCACTCGGGCGCGGAAACGTCCGCGCGGGTGTCTTTCTGATCCACCGTCGTACTCCGATGCAGGGCATCGAGCACGCGGAAGCTCGACCGCCGGTCAGATCAGAGTGCGAGGTCTCGCCCGGCCGGAAAGTCGGTCCGGGGTCTATCAGAGTGGTGCCCACATCCGGCCTTCGCCGCGCCGGAGGGATCTACTGGCAAACGAATAGCCCGGAATCGGACCGCAGGCTAGGCCACCTGCTCGGATTCCCCGGAATCGCCCGGGTGCTCCGAAGACGGTTTGCGAGCCCGGGTCAGCAGGAACGCGGCGATCAGCTCGGCGCTCTCGCGCAGGTGCTCGACGGACGGGCGGATGTAGCCCGAGGTCACGTCGCCCGTCGGGAGCGCGTGGTTCATCAGGATCTTGAGGTCCATCGGGTGGACGCGCGCCTCGTGCCCGGCGGTGGCGAACGTGTCGCGCAGGCGATGCGGGCTGGGCAGATAGCCGACCTTGCGGCCCTCGGCGTCGTAGCGCTGCTCCTTCGGCTGCGCGATGTGCGAGACGCGGCCCGCCATGTTGGTCGAGGGGAACGCCCAGCCCCGGTCGTCGCCGTACAGGACGTGGTTCTCGTCTCGGCGGCGGCGCAAGAGGTCGAGCACCTCGCGCGCGACCGGCACCGTGAACGCACGGTCCTCGCCGCCCTTGGGCTTCGGCCGGTGCAGTGTGCCCGCCTCGAAGTTGACGTGCTCGAAGCGGACCGTCTTGGCGTCCGTCGCGCGGAGGCCCGTCAGGAGGATGAACAGTTGCAGGTCGCGGCGGACCGGGTTGCCGATCGACTGCACGCGCTCGTACCAGTCCGCCAGCTCGGCCCACGGGATCGGCTCGCGGCGGCGGCGGACCTTGTTGAACGTCACGCCCACCGTCGGCGGCGTGTCGGCCAGCTCCTCGAAGCGGCGCGCGGCGGTGTTGTAGCAGGCCCGCAGCGAGGTCATGACGCGGTTCGCGGAGTAGGGCCCGGCCTCGCGGGTGATCCGCTCGTGGCGCTCGGCGCACTCGTTCCGCGTCAGCGAGGCCAGCGGGCGCGCGAGCCAGTCCGAGACGTGGCGGTCCAGCTCCTCGCGGATCGAGCTGATCGACTTCGGCGCGCACCGCTTCGCCCGCATCGCGCTCGCGTGCATCTCGATCGCGTCCTCAAGCGTCACGCCCCGCGCCTCCTCGGCGCGCCGAGCCTCGGCCGGGTCCTCGCCGCAGGCCATCTTGAACACCTGCTCGCGGGCCCACTCGCGGGCCTGGGCCACGCGGAACGTCGGCCACTTGCCGAGCGTCACGCGGCGCGTGCGGCCCCGGATGTCGCGCTGCGCAATGAACGAGCGCGCGCCCGTCTGGCCGACGCGCAATCCGAAGCCACGGACCTCGGTGTCCCAGTAGAACGCGGTTGCCTTCGAGCCCGTCGGCACCGCTGCACGCGACACGCTCGCCTCGGTGAACTTGAATCGAGTCTGCATGCTCGACTCTATCGCGCCGATTGCGCGCGGGACCTTACTTCTGCACGCCTTCTTCGGCGAGTAAGGTCCCGGGAAGGGGCTCGCGCGGGGTTGCTTCCGGGTGCGTTCGGGGCTTCGCAAACCCTCGTGCGCTAGGAGCTTCCGGCGTGTTCCGGGAGGCTTCGGGGTTGCTTCGGCGTCGGCGGTGCGCGATTAGGAAACTAGTGCTCTATCCTACTGAGCTACGGGCGCCTTGCGGGCAGGGTAACAAACGGGGGCGGGCCGGGACGGGCGCCGCGGGACGGCGAGCGCGGGGGTCCACGCCGGGGACCGCTGCGCGGGGCGGCGGTCGGTTGGATGGCGCGCGGGCCGGGTTGGAAGGCGCGCGGGGGCCGCTGCGGCGCGCGCGGGGGGAGCGCGCGGGCGGCGTTGGGCGCGGCGCGGGCGATCAGCGGGCGGCGGCGGGCAGGGCGGCGATGGCGGCTTCGAGCTCGATCAGCTTGCCGGCGGAGAAGCCGCGGTCGTGGAACCAGCGGATCTGGCCGTCGGCGTCGAGCAGCAGCACGCGGATGTTCTGGCCGCGCTCGGTGCCGGTCAGGCGCGCGATCGGCTGCGCCGGGTCGCCGTAGACCGTGACCACGCTGGCCCAGTCTTCGGAGGGGATGCCCTGGCGCATGCCCTCGTCGATCTTGCCCGCGAACAGGCTCGGGAACAGTCCGGGGATCGTCGGCACCTCCAGGATGCGCACGGGCGGCTGGGCTTGCAGCAGGCCGTAGAGCCAGCGGTCCGCATCGAATTGGGCCTCCTGCAGGTAACCGACCAGCAGCACCGCGGGCTCCTTGGGCGGCAGCGCGATCGGATCGCCGGTCAGGGACTTGCCCTGGACCGCGGGGAAGGTCTCGCCCACGGGCTGGCGGTTCGGCAGCGGGGAGGAACAGGCGGCCAGCGTCAGCAGCAGGGCGCCGAGCGGCAGCGGCGCGCGGCTGGGGGTCCGGGGGAGCATGCCCCAGGGTAAGCCGGGGGCCGCGTTCGGGGAACCGCGGCGCCCAAGGTGTCCGGCGCACCCGCCCGGAGCGCGACGGGCGGCGGGCCCGCGCGGCTCAATGCCGGTCGTCTTCGCCGGGGCGCTTGCTGGGAGCGCGGGATCCGCCGCCGGTCAGGCTGGCGAACAGGCCAAAGGCGCCCAGGGCCGCGGCCAGCCCGCCCAGGACGCGGATCCAGGTGCGGGTCGGAGCCGGGCGGTGCTCGCTCGGCCGCTGGCCCAGGGCCTCGACCCACAGGCGCAGCGGATCCGCGGGATCCACCAGCACCTTGGTGCTGGAACCGACCTTCAGGTTGGCGCCGGCCTTGGGCACGCCCGCAACCTTGGCGGTGTACTCGGTGCCGTTGAAGGTGAAGCGCAGGGTCAGCTCCAGGCGCTGCTCGGGGGCGCCCAGGGGCAAAGCGCCCTCGATGCGCCCGCTGGCGGCCACCAGGGGCGTCCCGGCGCTGCCCACCGGGACCGGCGGCGCGGGCCAGATCAGCCACAGCCCGAATCCGAGCACGGCCAGCGCCAAGGCCAGACAACCGCCTTTCTCGACCGACTGGGGGTTCGGGCTCGCGCTCATCGGCGCCAGATTAGCGGCGGCCGGAGGGCTTCAAAAGCCCCCCGGCCGCCAGGCCCGCCGGACCTGCCTCCTCGACTACAGGCCCCCGGCGAGCCTTGGGATCGGGCGCTTCGCGCCAGCGCCGGGGAGCGGCGGTCAGGGCAGCACGATCAGGGCCGACGGGGCGCTCAGCTCCAGCGGCAACCCGAAGCCGAATTGCAGCGCCTGGGCGGTGATCTGGCGGCCGATGGGCGCGTTGGCCGGCAAGCTGGCCGCGATCGTCAAGGGCTGCTCGCCGACGGCCTGCACCACCGGGAAGTAGCCGGTCGTCAGCGGCGGCAGCCACAGGTGCCCGGCGATCCCGGGCAGGGCCAGCGGCGCCTGGGCGTCGAAGGCGATGCCCAGCAGCAGCAAGGCGCCCGGTTCACCCAGCAGCTGGAACTGGACCTGCGCGCCGGCGACCACGGTCGAATCGACGAAGTCGACCGCCGGGGCGCGGTAGGGCACCAGTTCGAAGGCCACGTCCGGCGCCAGCTGCAGCGCATCGGTCGGCTCCTCCCCTTCCGCGCTGGCGCCGGGGGCGGTCAGCACGTCGGCGTGGAGCCGCAGTTGGGCGCCCTGGTCCGCGGCCAGCGCCGGCCCCGCGGGCCAGAGTCCAGCCACGGCGGCACCGCCGCGCAGGGCCGCGCCGGGGCTGCCGATCAGTCGGGCGCTGCCGCCGTGCAGGGCCAGGGCCGCAGCGCCCGCCCCGCCCACCAGGGAGCAGCGCGCCAGCTCGAGCTCCGCCTGCCGGGCGCTGAGCGCCGGGGCCACACCCGCGCCGGCGGGCTGGTTGGCCTCCAGCAAACAATCGAGCAGGGTCACCCGGGCGCCTTCGACCTGGAGCGCCTGATGGGCTTCATCGGCCGCGAAGGCCGCAGCGCCGGCGCCGCCGCTGAACGCGCAGGCTTCGAAGACCGCCGCGGCGCAGTCGTCGATCGCCACCGCTGGGCGACCGTCCTCCGTCGCGAGGGCCTTGGTGAAGCGGCAATCGACGAATTGCAGGCGCCCGAGGTTGTCCGACAGGCGCGCCAGCGCGCGCTCGCCGGCGGCCGCCGCGGCCGCGGGGTCATCCGCGAAATCGAGGCCGGCGAGCACCAGGGCTGCGCCGGCCTCGAGGCCCTGGATCTGCAGCGGGGCGACCTGCACGCCCATGGCTGCGGGATCCAAGCGCGGCAGGATCCGCACCCGCTTGAAGGGGTGCGGCGTGGCGACGATGCGCAGCGGCTTGTCGATGGACAAACCGCGATAGTCCCCAGGGTAGACCAGCAGCACCGCGCCGGCGGGAGCCGCATCGACGACCTCTTGGAGGCGCGTGGGCGTGCCGGGGAACACCTGCAGGACCTGGGCATGGACGACGGGCGCCGCCAGGGCAGCGCAAAGGATGGGGAGCGCGCAGCGGATCGACATGGGAGCGATGGTTCAGGAGAGATGGGAAAATGACGGGAACCGGTGCAGCGGGGCGTTCGTCTCCGTCGGGGGCGAAGAGCCGCCCCGCTTCGAAGCCTGGGCGCGCGGCGTTGGCGGAAGTTCTTCCCGACCCCCGCGGGACTCGCTGGCAGCAGGCTTTACGCACGGGAAAATTCCGCAAATAAATTCCGGCGTTCGCTGGGGCACGCCCGCGCGGCTCCCCGACCCCGTTCCCAAGGCCCCGTGGCCCGACCGCTCCTCGTTTGCCCGGGCGTCCCCCGGGGCGCTGCAGGGCGCCGCGCTAGCCGGCAACCCGGCCGGGCCCGCCGGTGCGCCGGTTTACGCCGCGCGGTTGGTATCCGGCCTCAGCCGCAGCAGGCAGGGCCCGCCGGGCCCGATGCGGCGCTCGAGACCCCGCCCTCCGTCACTCGGCAGGCTGGATCGCCCGAGGCGCTCGCGGGCACCGCAAGCGGGCGGCTCGGGCGCCGCGCAGGGGCCTGCTCAGCCCCGCGGACCTTCCTCGTCCAAGCGCTTCGAAAGCTGGGCCAATCCCCGGAAGAGAAGGTGCCGCACCGAGTCTTCGCTGCGTCCCATGCGCCTGGCCACCTCAGCCCGCGGCAGGTCCAGGATGCGCGACAGCAGCACCGCCTCCCGGTAGTCCGCGGGCAAGGCATCGAAGGCCGCCTCGATGCGCGCCAGGGCTTCTTTGCTCGAGGCGGCCTGGCTGGGTGTGGCGCTGGTGCGGTAAACCTCGAGCAGGGCCTCGTCGCTGACACCGACTTCGCGCCCGGCATCGCGTCGCTGGGCACCCCAGTATTCGGCCCGATCGGCGACCTTGCGCGCGGCGGCGGTGTAGAGCCACGCGCGGAAGCCCGCCTCCCCTTCCCAGCGAAAGCCATCGAGGTGCAGCAGCAGGTCGCGGCACACGGACTGCACCAGGTCGGAGGCGCTCTCCTTGGCGCGCAGGGCCGCCCCGCAGCGCAGGCGCACGAAGGCGCGCAGCCGCGGCAAGTGCGCCAGGAGCAGCTCCTGGACAGCGCCGGGGTCGCCGCGGCCGGCCCGTTCCACCAGGCTTTGGGTCTGGGACTGCGAACCGAGCCCGAGATCGTCCATCGGCGTTAGTGTAAATCGCCCGCGCCATGTCGACCGATCCGAGCGCCCGCCCCGCCCCAGAGGATCCCTTGGAAGAGCTCGTGGCGGAGGCGCTGGAGCGCTTCGAAGCGAGCGGCCCCCAGGCGGTCGAAGCCCTGCTCGCGGCGCACCCCGAGCGGGCGGCCGAGCTGCGGCGGCGACTGGGGGCCCTGCTGGACCTGGGTCTGCTCGCGGGGCCCGGTCCCGGACAGCCCCGGGACCTGCCCGAGCGCATCGGCGATTTCCGACTCGGCGCGCGGCTGGGCGGGGGCGGCATGGGCGTCGTGCACCTGGCCAGGCAGGAGACCCTTGGCCGCGACGTGGCGCTCAAGCTGGTGCGTCCCGAATTGCTGCTGTTCGGCGACGCACGCCAACGGTTCCGGCGCGAAGTGCAGGCGGTGGCGCGCCTGCAGCACCCCGGCATCGTGCAGGTTTTCGCGGTCGGAGAGCACCAGGGCTTGCCTTGGTTTGCCATGGAATACGCCCACGGGGCGACGCTCGCGGAGATCCTGGAGGCCCTGCGCGGCCGACGTCCCGCGGAGCTCGGCGCCGCCGATCTCGCGGCCACCCTCCAGCGGCTTTGCGACCGACGCGCCGAGGCCATCGGCTGGCGTGCCCCCGCGGCGAGCCGCTCGACAAGCTCGGCGTCCGGAGCGGTCGATCCACGCTCCGCCACGAGCTGGCCAGCGGCCGTGGCGCGCATCCTCGAACAAGCGGCGCTGGCGGTCCAGCACGCCCACGAACAGGGCATCCTGCACCGCGATATCAAGCCCAGCAACCTGCTCCTGACCCAGGGTGGACGGGTGCTCCTGTTCGATTTCGGCTTGGCCAGCGAACAGGGCAGCGAGCGTATCACCGCCACGGGCTGTCGGGTCGGCTCGCTGGCCTACATGGCGCCCGAGCAGCTCGACGGCCGAGCCGACGAGCGCAGCGACGTCTACGGCCTGGGAGCGACGCTCTACGAGTGCTTGACGCTCGAACTGCCCTACGCGGCCAGCTCCGGCGAGGCTCTGGCCCAACACATCCGCAGCGGCGACGCGATCCCGCCCCGGCGCCGCTCCCCCGGATTGCCGCGCGACCTCGAAACGATCGTGCTGACCGCGCTCGACCGCGATCCCGAGCGCCGCTATCGGCGGCCCCTGGACCTGGCCGAGGACCTGCGGCGGCTGCTCGCACTGCAGCCGATCTCCGCCCGTCGGCCCGGGCCCTGGCCGCGCCTGCGGAGGCTGGCGGCGCGCTCGCCGGCGCTGACCACGGCCCTGTGCCTGGGGCTGGTCGCGGCGCTGCTGGCGCCGGCGATCTCCGGCCACTTCGAGCGCCAGCGCAGCCGCGCGCTGGCCAGCGCGAGCGCCCGGGCGGAACAGAACCTGGTGGCCACCCTGCGCAGCGTGGGCTCGCTCTTGGTGCGCGTCGGCGACGGGGCCCTGCGGGAGACTCCCGGCACCGCCGCGGCCCAGGAGGCGCTGCTGGACGAAGCGATGCGCTTCCTCGAGGGCGTGGAGACCGAGTCGCCCGAGGACCCGCGCCTGATCGGGTCCCAGGTGCTGGTTTGGACCAAACGGGCGCAGTTGCTGCAGCGCGAAGGCCGCTGGGCCGAGCTGCGCGGGAGCGTCGACCGGGGTCTCGAACTCTCCGCGCGCTGGGTGGCCGCTCGGCCGCAAGATCCCGACGCCTGGTTGGCCCGTTACCACCTGCTGGCCGCCGGCGAGAGCGGAGCCGGCGAAGAGCGTGACGCCGAGCGCGCGGCCGCGCTCTTGGCCGAGCTGCTGGTCAGCGCCGAAAAGCGCTGCGCCTTGGCCCCCGAGGATCTGAATTCGGCGCTCGGTCTGGCGGGCGCCCTCGACCGGCAGGCCTCAGGCGAAGCCCGGGCGGGCGGCCTCGAAGCCGCCAGCGAGCGCTGGGCTCTGGCCGAGCGGCAGCTGCAGCCCTGGGTCGAAAGGCGGCCGGACTCGGCGGCCGCGCGCGGGCAGCTCTACGCCGTGCTCAACAACCACGGGGAAGCCCTGCGCGCGGCCGGGCGCGACCCGCAAGCCCTGCCGCTGCTCGAGCGAGCGGCGCGGCTGCTGGCGGAGGACGAGGCGCACTGGCGCCAGGACACCGAACTTTTCGCGGACCTGCTGGTGACCCACAGCAACCTGGCGGGACTCCTGCTGAGCCTGGGACGCCCCCGGGAGGCGCTCGAGGCGGTCGCCGGCTGGACGCAAGCGGCCGACGAGCGCCTGGCGCGCTTCCCGGAGCGCGTGCTCCTGGAGCGCGCCGTGGCGTTCTTCCACAACCGCTGCGGGGCGGCGCTGCTCGCGCTGGGCGACCACGGGCAAGCCCTGGCCCGGGCCGAGCGAGCGCTGTCGATCTCGCGGCGCGCGCTGGAGCGCGAGGCCAGCGACCGCCGCGGCAAGCTCGACCTGGCCTTGGCCCTCAGCCTGCGGAGCGCGGCCCTGCAGCGAGCCGGCCAGCCCGCGGAAGGGCTCGAGAGCGCCTTGGACGGGCTCGACCTGCTGGCGGGGCTCGCGCAGCTCGCCCCCGAGGACCTGCATCTGGCCCGCGAGCTGCACCTGCTGGCGGGGCAGGGCGCCGAGTCCCTGGGTTTTGGTGCCATGCTGGCCCAGCTGGCCGAGTCGATGGCCGCCGCCCTGGGGCAGAACCCGGCTGACCTGCGCCGCGCGGGCGGGATGCAGGCGCGCGTCCTGGCCTTGATCGAGGCCCAGGCCGACCTGGACCCGGCCACGCGCGAGGAGCTGCGCGAGCAGCACTTGGCGCGCTGCTTGGAGTGGCTTACCGCTGCCGCGCGCGCCGGGGCCCTGGTCCGCGAGGAGCTCGAGACCGCGCCCGATTTCGCCGCCCTGCGCACCCGGCCGGATTTCCCGGAGCTGGTCGAGCGCCTGCTGGGCGGGCGCTGAGCCCGAAGCAGGCCCGCGCTCCGGCGGGTCGGCGGCCGCAGGGGGCGGGCTCCCAGGGGGTTGCGCGATCGGAGGCGGGACAGATCCAGGCCGCCCGGGCCCCTCGATCCCCCCGCGGGACAGGGCCTTGGCCCCCGCGGCGATCCCACCCTCCGAAAAATCCCGCCTTCCCGTGGGCCGGTCCCCGGGCGGTTCCGGATGCCAGGGGTGGCGGACGCTCCGCCGGATTCCCCCCTCCTCCCGGACCCCCCATGCTGTTCCTCTGCGCCTGGCTGCCCGCAGCTGCCCTCCAGATCGACCCCCCCGCCCTGCCTCCCGCCCTGCGCCTCGACAGCGGCGCCAGCCTGCAGCTGTGCGAGCACGGCCTGTGGGCCTTCGGCCCCCGCTACAAGGCCGAGCTCGGCCAAACCGGCATCCGCTTCGTGCCGGCGCTGGGCGAGCGGGCGCCCCACAACCTGCCGCTCGAACTCTCCCTGCTCGCCTTCGAGCGCGGCGGCGCGGCGCTCGCCACGCCCGTAATCGGCGCCCAACACCTGCGGCAGGCGCGCGCGGAGCGGAGCGTGGCCGCCGGCATTACCGAGGTGCTCGAGGCGACCGAGGCCGGCCTGGAGCTGGCCTACCGCTTCGACCAGCGCCCGGGCGGCGATGGGGACCTGGTCGTGCGCCTGGCGCTCGACTCCGAGCTGCCCCTGAGCGGCGGCGATTCGCGCGGCCTCGAATTCCTGGCCCCCGGGATCGGCGGGGTGCGGATCGGAGGCGTGACCGGCATCGACCGACGCGGCTTGCGTTCGGAGGGTGCCCTGCGTCTGATCGAGCGAGACGGCCGCCGCGAGCTCGAGCTGTCCCTGCCGGATGCCTTCGTAGATGCGGCCGAATTCCCACTGCTGCTCGATCCCCTGATCGGCGCGGCGCTTCCGATGGATACCCTGATATCGTTCCCCGAGGCCGATCCCGATGCGGTCTGGAGCGTCTCCGGCGAGCGCTGGGTGGCAACCTGGACGACCAAATTCTCCGCCAGCGACTGGGACGTGCGTGCCCGCGCCGTGGCCGCGAACGGCAGCGCCCTCGGCGATCCGATCTCCCTAGAATCTGGAGAACTTTCGAAGAGCATACGCCCACAAATCGCCTCGTTCGACGCCGTCAGTCGAATGCTGGTGATCTGGAGCGAAAGCGCGGCTGCCGGTGGATCCGTGAAATGCCGCGCCTTCGCACCGGATTTCTCTGGCCTGACGGGCATCGTCACAGCCTTCTCCAGCGTCAAGCCGATGCTCGATGCGGACGTCGCCGGCCGTCGCAGCGGGGGAAGCTCCGGCATGATCGTCTTGACGACCCAGTGGTCGCTCACCGAAGAGTACTGCTGGTCGGTGCAGACAACCGTGCCCGCCAGCGGCAATCCGACCTTCGGTGGAGGCGTCATCCTGAACATCGGCGACCTGGCCCTGCCGCGCCTGGCGCGCTTCCCAGACCAACAGGGACGCTTCTTCGCGGCTTGGAGGACGGGCGGCGTCTGGGGCTCGCAGAACGCTGGCGTGCACCTCGCTAGGCTCAGCAGCGGCGGTGGCCTGCTGGCGCCCTTCAGCTTCATCCCGATGCCGGGCATGCCGCGGGGATTGGACGTCGACCAATCGCCGGACGGACAGCGCTATCTGGCCAGCGTGAGTACGGCCGAAGGTACCATCACCGCCCCCTTGCAGCGGCTGCAGGCTTACGTCCTGTCCTACAACGAAGCGCCGGCCCCGGGGGCGGGCAACTTCGCGATCCATGCTGAACTGGAGACCCAGGTCACCGCCGAGAGCTCGAACGCTCCCTTGCCCGTGGGAGGCCTGCTCTGCGGCCAAAGCGTGTTCCTGGCCCGCAACGTGGGCAACGGGGCGATTCCCGCGCAGTTCAAGGCTGAGTTCTTGCGCGGCGTCCGAGAGACCGGCGCCACGATCAGCAAGCTGTCCTTCCCTATCGACCAGCCCACCAGCGCACCGGCGATCGCCTCCCGCTCGGATGGGGCCTCCACCCAGGGCGACGAGTTGCTGTTGCTGTACTCCGCAGGCGGGGGTCTTTTCGCCCAGCCGGCCGAGGTCTACGGTCAAGGCCAGGTTGCGGCACTCGGCGGAGGCTGCGGCAGCGGGGGGTCCGTGCAGGTCGCGGGCAGCGCCGTCGTCGGGCACCCAGGCCTCTCCATCGGCCACAGCGGCGCGCCGGCGGGGACCGCCGTCGCGGTGCTCAACGTGACCTTCCAAGCCGTGCCCCTGGCTTGCGGGGCCTGCCTGTGGAACCCGTTCCAGGTGACCGCGATCCAGCCGGTCGCCGGCACCTCGATCGCCCCGCTCGTGCTGGCCATCCCGCTGCAGCCTGCGCTGATCGGCAAGCAGATCGAGCTGCAGTGGACCCTGGTCGGGACGCCGGACAGCCCCTGCGCCCTGTCCGCGGGGATCGCGGTCAGCAACCGGCTCGGGTTGACCATCGGAGAGTGACCGCAGAGGGCGCTCGAAGCCCCACCACCGGGCGTCGGCCTGCGGGCCGCCGCCCGGCCCCGCTTCAGGTTCCGGCACGGAGGTCGCCGCCGCTCGCGGCGGCCGCGGCGCCCACGGCAGCGCTCAGCCGAGTTCCAGCTCGACCTCTTCCTTGCCGTCGGAGCGGCGGCGAGCGGAGAGGAAGCGCACCGCCAGGGGCTGGCCGGGCTGGAAGTCGCTGGGGCGGCGGCCGGCGGCGGCCAGGCGCCGGGCGGGCAGCAGCCCATCGCGGCCGGCGTCGAAGCGCACGAAGACGCCGAAGTCTGTCCGGCCGGTCACGGCCCCTTGGAAACGCTCGCCCGGGCGATAGGCCTCCAGGGGCCGCAGCGGCGGATCGTAGTAGCTCTGGTCGGCCCAGCCCAGTTCGATCGAACGCAGCTGCTCGAGCGGCAGGCGCAGGGCGCGCGACTGCCCGGCGAGCGCCAGCTCCAGCGCCTGGGCGTCCTGCGCGCGGCCGCGGCCGCCGGCGCGACCCTGCGGACCGCGCCAGGACAGGCGCGTGCCGAACAGCCAGCGCAGCGCGCGCAGGCGCGGAGTGCGGAGCGACAGCCGGCGGACCTGCGGGCGCTCCAGGGCGGCGCCGCCGGCGAGCTCGATGCGAAAGCGCACGAAATCGCCCTTGAGCTCGGCGCCGGTCGCCAGGCGCGCGCGATCCCAGGTGGGCAGCCGTTCGAGCACGGCGCGCAGGGCCGCGAAACGCCCCGCGAGCACCCCGCGGCGGCGCAGCAGGGCGGCGATCGGGAGCGGCAGACGCCGCGGCAGGTGGGGCGTCAGCCGCTGGGCCAAGTCGGCGAGCTGCGCCACGCCTGGCGCGCCGGCGAGCTGCGCGTCCAGGCGCGCGCCCGGGTGCGTGAACAGCAGCAGCGGAACGATGCGCGGCGCCTCGAGCGCCTGCCCCTGCTGCTCCAGATAGCGGGCCAAGTCAGCGGCTTTGCGGGCGATCAGCCCCAGGGCATCGGCATGGCGCTTGGCGGGCGGACCAGCCTGCGACAGGCCGCCGCTCGGATCGCGCCGGATCTCCCCCGACCAGTGCTTGACTTCGATCGCCAGCAGTCCGCTGTGGCACAGCACCACCAGGTCGATTTCGTGCTTGCCCTTTTCCGCGGATTTGGGCACGCGCAGCGACGGAAAGAACGCGGCGGGACCCCGGCCTGCCAGCAGCTGCCGCAGCGCAGCGAGGGCCAGCCGCTCGCCCTGCTCCCCGGCCGCGTCGCGGCCCTCGGACGAGGGATCCGCTGCTCCAGGCCCGATGGATTCGAGGGGTCCGGCCGGGCCGCTCACGGACGCACGAATCGCAGGCAGTAGTTTTCGATCAGACCGGGTATCTCGACCTGGCGCTCGAGCACGAACCCGGCCGATTCGACCTCGGCCAACACCTGCTCGCGCCCGGCGCGCACGTGTTCGAGCAACCAGGGCCTGGAGACGCCGGGGATGCGCTCGAAATCGATCAAAACCAGGCGTCCGCCGGGCCGCAGCGCGCGACGGATCGACGCCAGGGTCGAGCGCGGGTACTCGAAATGGTGGTAGGTGTCGCACAGGAAGGCCACGTCGATCGAACGCTCCGGCAGCTCGACGGAGCGCTCGCTGCACAGCACCGCCTCGACCTGGCTCAGGCCAAGGCCTTCGGCGCGCTCGGTCAGGTGGGCCACGAAACGCGGGGCGATCTCGACGCAATACAGGCGACCGGCGGGCCCCACCGCCTGGGCAAAGGGCTCCAGGAACAGGCCGGTCCCGGCGCCGACGTCGGCTACGGCCTCCCCGGGCTGCAACGCGACCGCGGCCGCGATCTCCGCGCGGGCCACGTAGATCTCGCGGCTTTCGACCTCGAAGCGTTGGACCATGGCCTCCACATCGAGGGCCGGGTCGAGGTAATCCTGGTTGATGCCGGGCTTGACGCTGGGCTCGGGCGGCGGAGCGGAGGCGCAGGCGCCGGCCAGGCCGGCGAGCAGCAGGGCCGCGAGGTCGCGAAGTCGCAAGGGGCGGAATTGCACCATGGGATCAGGGTAGGAGCCCGCGTCGGGACAGGAGCCGGGGTGGGCCGGGAGGGCGGCCCGCCCCGCGAAAACGACGGAGGAGCGCGGCCGGGGCTGGCCCCGGGCCGCGGGGTGCTCACTCCAGGTGGCTGCGCAGCATCCAGGCGTTCTTCTCGTGCACGTCGATGCGCCGCGTGGCCAGGTCGACGCTGGCCTGGTCGCGGCCGGACTCGCCGAGTTCGATCACCCGCTTGGCGCTGGCCACGACCTTGGCCTGATCGGCGACCAGGATCTCGATCATCTCCTTGGCCTTGGGTTGACTGGTCTCGTCTTCGACGCTGCTGAGGCGCGCGAACTCGCGGTAGCTGCCCGGGGCCTGCTCGCCCAGGGAGCGGATGCGTTCGGCGATCTCGTCGATGGCCAACGCCAGCTCGGTGTACTGGGTCATGAACAGGGTGTGCAGGGTCGTGAACATCGGCCCGGTCACGTTCCAGTGGTAGTTGTGGGTCTTGAGGTACAGCGTGTAGCTGCTGGCCAGCAGGACCTTGAGCTCCTGGGTGACGGGGTTGTTGGACTGCGCGTTCTGAGCGGCCTTTTTCGTTGCCATGGTCGAGCGGGTGGAGAGCTGCGGCGCGCCAGCGCGGCCGCGGCAGGGCCTCGGGGTCGCGCCCATTAGGACACGCGACGCCGCGCTCGTTCAACGCCGAGCCGGCGGCAGCCCGATCAGGGCGAACAGGCGGCCCGTGGCGGCGCGGCCCCCGTGGGTCACCTCCCGGCGGTACGAATACAGCTCCCCGCCCTGGGCGTAGGTGCACAGGGGTGAGATTTCGATCTCGGCGATCCCGCAGCGTTCGAGCTGCTGGCGGGCGGCGGCCCGCACGTCGACCCGATCCTGCTGGCCGGCGTCCTGCACGATGGCCGCGGCTAGCTCGGCCTGGCGGAAGCGCTCCAGCACCTCGGGTCCCATCTGGGCATGGGCGACGCCCAGGCACGGCCCGATCGCCGCGCTGCCCCCCCGGGCCCAATCGCCGAGGGCGGCGGGGATCACGCCCGCCACCAGGCCGCGCCAGCCGGCGTGGATCGCGGCCACGCGCCGCCCATCGGCGCTGCACACGAGCACCGGGACGCAATCGGCGCTGAAGACCATCAGCAGATGCCCCGGCTGCTCGGTCCACAGGGCGTCGGCCTCGCGCGCGGTGTCGAAATCGCAGCCCGCCACCTCGAGCGCCTGGCGGCCGTGGACCTGGCGCGCCCAGACCAGCGGCGTGCCCGCGGGCGCGCCGCACAGCAGCGGCAGGTCGCGGCGCTGTCCTGCGTCGAGGGTCGCGCGGCCGAAGTCCAGGCCCTCGGGCCCGATGCGGGTCGTGAAGGCATGCGGCACACCGCGGCGCGCCAGCGCCGGCGAGCGGTACCAGACCTGACCGGACGGCTCTCGGCGTCGCTCCAGCATGGGGGCAGCATGGAACGGGCTCCCGGGCGATGCCAGCCCGCGCCGCCGGGATCGTCGCTGGCCCGCCGCGGGCTCCGGGGGCTCGAGCCGGCGGGGAGGCTTGGATGCGCGCCGCAACCGGGCGCGATCGGCGCCGCCCCCGCGCGCGAGGCCCGGCGTCCGAGCGGGCCGGCGCGGGCCGCCCAGGGCAGGTCGGGCGGGCTCGAGGGGCGCGCCGCGCCGTGCGCCGCGATCCGCGGCGCACGGGTGGCCGGGACCCGAATCCGCAGGGGCACGCCCGCGCAGGGATGCTCGCAGCGGGGGGCCCGGGACTTGCCCGGGGGAGTCCCAGGCTAGTCTGGGGGCAATCGTCTTTTGCTCCCATGCCCCGTAGCCCGCGACCGCTGCCGCCCCCCGTGCCCGCCCGTTTCGACGAGGAGTACGCCCGCGCCCTGCGCGGCCTGCGCTCGGCCCTCGATGGGCTGCTGCGCGCGGCGGGCGGCGACCCCGCCCGGCCCCAGGACCTGGCGCGGCGCTTCGGCCTCAACAAAAACCTGGCCTGGAAGGCCTCGCGCCTGGTGGGCGCGGACGAGCCCTCCGCGGCGCTGCGCTTCATCCCCGGCGCCAGCGGCATGGCGATCCTGCGCCAGCGCCTCAATGGCGCCGGAGAACCGGCGCTCGAAGCCTTCGACCGCGCCCGGTCGCGCTTCGATGCGATGCTGGCCCGCCACGCCGGCGATCGGGCCACCCTGGAGATGATGGTCTCGGGGGCGGCCGGCGAGGGCCCGGACCCGATGGCCCTGCTGCAGAGCCGGCGCCAGGCTTTCCTCGGCAACGCGGCGGTGTTCGGGGTCCAAGCTCGGGTGCAGCACGTGGTCTACGCCCTGGCCCCGAGCCGCGCTTCCGCTGGCCAGGCCGACCTGGCCCTGGCGATGGGCCTGGTCGACTTCCGCCGCACCCGGGCGGATGCGCGCTGGCTGCTCTCGACCCTGCAGCGCTTCCAGGCCGAGGACGGCTCCCGCGGGCTGCCGAACTATGCCTTCCTCGAGGAGCCCGGCGAGGACACGGGCGGCGTGCCGCTGCTGCGCGAATTCTGCTCGATCCCGCTGCCCACGGTGGAGGTGCGCCAGCTCGACAAGGAGCTGCGCTACGAGTTGCCCGGTGGCGCGATCGGCAACCAGAGCCGCCAGACCTGCTACTTCGGCGTCGTCAACCGGGCCGCGGGACCGAGCACCGCGCTCGAACCCGGGGCGCGCTGCGAGCTGGCCACCAACCTGCTGACCCCCGCGGAAGTCCTGCAGTTCGATCTGCTGATCGACGAGCGCCTGGGCTGGGGGGCCGCTCCGGCGGCCAGCCTGTTCGGCCGCATGGATGGGCGCCCGCCCTACGGAGCCGACGAACGCGTGGGCCGCGGACTGTGCCTGGTGGAGCGACCGGTAGACCTGGGCCTCGGGCTCGAAGGGCTGACCTCGAGCCACGTCGCGCGCTGCCGCGAGCTGATCGGCGACGTGCTGCAGCGCGCGGGCATGGAATCGCGCCACTGCCGCACCTGGCGCTTGACCCTGCAATTCCCGCCCGCGCCTGCCACCTTGATCCTGGGCGTCGACCTGCCGCCGGGCTGAGCGGCGGAGCAGGGCGCGGCGTGCGGCGGGGCCGCGCAGGCCGCGTCGGGCTCGAACCTCAGGCGGGCGGACCGTCCCGGCCGCCCCAGGGGGTCGCCACGGCGGTCCCGAAGCGGGCGCCCTCAGCTCGAGCACGAGCCCGGGCCGCGCGGGTCACCGCAGGTGCCACAGGCCCCCGAGCTGAAGTCCCCGTCGCCGCCGGGGAAACCGGAGGATCCGGCCCGGGGGCCGCCCCCGGAGGACTTCGGCGCAGCGAAGGTCGAAAACTGCTTCTCGGCGCTGTGGCCCTGGCAGCTCGGGCAGGTCGGGCGCTCCGAACCGAACAGCAACTCGGTGAAGGGGGTTGAGCAGGATTTGCAGACGAACTGGTAGATCGGCATGGTCTTCCGAGTCGGTGGCCGCACGGATTTTAGCGGCCGGAGGCGCCGCCTGCAGCGCTGCGCATCGCCCGGCGGGCCCGGGGCCTCACAGGCGCACGAATTCGAGCAGCTGGGTGGCCAGGGTCACCTGCAGGCCCGGCAGGCTCGCCAGCCGCTCGGCCTCGCGGCGCCGCTGGCCGCGATAGGCGATCGCCGCGAGGTCGCGCAGCTCGTCGGCCGGGAACCAGCGCCGCTCCTCCACCAGACAGCGCGCCTCCAGGCGCCAGCCGGCGGGGATCCGCTCGAGCAGGCTGCCCCCGGGGTCCCTGGAAAGGCCGCTGCCCGCGGTCACGCGGCGCAGCTCGACCAGATCGTCCGGGGTCGGCAGCCCGAGCAGCAAGAGCCCGCCCGGCCGCAGCACGCGGGCCAGCTCGTCCATGGGCCGGGGAGCCTTGATCGAGACGACCGCATCCAAGCTGGCGTCGAGGAAGGGCAGGCGATGGTCGGCGTTGGCGACCAGGCACAGGGCCGGGCGCGATCGCCGGGCGGCGGCGCGCACCGCCTCGGCCGCCAGGTCGATGCCGAAGCGCTCGCCGGCGGTGGCCGCACCCAGGTCGCTGAGCAGCGAGCCGACCCCGCAGCCGAGCTCGAGCAGCCCGCTTCCGGGCCCCAGTTCGCGGTCCAGGACCAGGCCGATCACGAGGTCGCGCAGGGCCGCGTCGACCCCCGCCAGGGCGAGCCGTTCCCGCGCCGCCACCGCGCTGGCGGGATCGCCCGGCTCGCTCGAGCGGCGCTGGTCGGGCTGCAGCAGGTTGAGCGAGCCGCCGCGGGCCCGATCGAAGCGATGGCCCCGTTCGCAGCCGAAGCCGCCCGGCTGTTCGACCAGGGCCGACAGGCAGGCCCGCACCGGGCAGCGCAATCGCTGGGTCTTGGACATGGCTGCGGCCGTCGGATTGTGCGCCCTCCGGGCGACGCCGGACCCGAGCGAAGGGGAAAAACGGGCTCGCCCGGGCCCGTTCTCGCCCTGGCCCCGGCGGGCTCCAAGCCCGAGCGGCCCCCCCGCCCCTGGCCCGAACCCTCCGGCGGCGCGGGCGCGACCGATGGCCGCGGCCTGGGCCCAGGGGCCGGGGCTCTCCCGGGCGCTGCCCGCCCGCGGCGGGCCTCGCCGGGCGGGCTCGGCCCGGGCCGGACCCGCGGGGAGACGGCGGGGCGGATCCCCCCGCTCTGACCGGACGCGCAGCGGCCGGCAAGACGCCCGGCGCCAGCCCGGTCCGCAGGCGGCGAGCGTTCCCGCAAGGGCCCGCTGGGCGGATGGCGCCCTCGGCCCGGTGCGGGCGCTCGACCCGCGCAGCGTCGGCGCTGAGACCGCGCCCTGGAAGGCCAGCCCGTCGGCGAACCGCAGGGTTGGTGGCTGCGCGCCCAAAGGGGGTTTGCGGAGCCCTGGCGCCGCGCGGCGGCGCGGGCGGCGCTGGCCCGGCGCCAAGGGCGCGGTGGGCAGGCCCCCGGGATCCTGGAACAGGCGCGCCAGCAGGCCAGCGGCCGCTTTTTCCGCTGGGGGCGGGGCATCGGGAGCTGCTGGCCGAGTTTGGGCGGATGCTCGGCGCAGACTGAGGCTGGATCGGGTGTCGCCTGAAGTCCCCCTGAAATGCCGCGCGTCAGAGCGAAAAATTCGACAACCCGAAGGCAGCAACTCCCGGTTCACCGGGAAGTTCTCTCCGGACGAAAAGAGGGTTCGCATGCCGCGCTCGCAGCGAATCCGGGACCTGCTGATCCGCTTCGGTTTTGGGCAGCCCCTGTGGGTCGGCCTGTCCGCGGCGCTGCTGATCGCCGCCGGTGCGCTGACCGCCGTCCAGGGGGTGCTCGGGTTGGCTCGCGGCGCAGCCGAATCGGCCCTGCGCGCGCACCTCGAGCAGGTGGCCGAGCTGCTGGCCTCGATGGTCGATCCGGCCCTGCACCGGGAGCTCGACGATCCGAGCGACACGGACTCGCCGCGGTACGAAGAAGCCATCCGGCGGCTGCGCTACGCGCACCAATCCACGCGCGACCTGGTCTTCGTGTACACCTTGGTCGACGCTGGCGGCACGGCCCGCTTCGTGCTGGATACGGCCGAGCCGGGCGACCGGGACGGGGACGGCGTCGAAGACCGCTCGGGGGTCTGGGAGGTCTACCCGGATATGGACCCGGTCGCCGCGAAGGTATTGCGCGAAGGGGTCACCTCCGCCACCGAGCACCCCTACAGCGACGACTGGGGCACGTTCATGAGCGCCTACGCACCCATCTTGGACGAAACGGGGCGGGTGTGCGGCATCCTCGGCGTGGACCAGGATGCCCGAGACTTCAAGGCCGCTATCGAGCAGCAGGTGCGCGCAGCCCGGCATGGACTGACCCTGGCGGCCTTGATCGCCCTGGGGGTCGGTGTGGCGGTGATGGGCCTGCGGCGCAGCGAAAGGCGCCTGCTGGGCGAGTTGGTGGCGGCCCGCAAGGCGGCCGAGGCCGCGGCGCGGGCCAAGAGCGAGTTCCTGGCCAACATGAGCCATGAATTGCGCACGCCGCTGACCGCCATCCTGGGTTATGCGGAGATGCTGCGCAGCGGAGGCGACCTGGCCCGGGCTCCGGAGGAGCGGCTGCGCAGTCTGCTGGCGATCCAGACCTCGGGCGAGCACCTCCTGACGGTGATCAATGACGTGCTCGACCTGTCCAAGATCGAAGCCGGCGCGATGGGCGTCGAAGAACTGCCCACAGACCTGGGGGAGCTTCTGCTCGGCATCGAGGCGATGCTGGGCCCCAGGGCGCGGGAGCGCGGGCTGGAGCTGTGCCTCGAATGCGGCGCTCCGCTGGCCCGAAGGGTGATCACCGATCCGACGCGCCTGCGCCAGATCCTGATCAACCTGGTGGGCAACGCGCTCAAGTTCACCGAGCGCGGCCGGGTGCGTCTGGGGGTCGCGCTTTCCGCGGATGGACGCCGCTTGCGCTTCGAAGTCGATGACACCGGCCGCGGCATGAGCGCGGAGCAATCCGCGCGCCTGTTCGCGGCTTTCAGCCAGGGCGACAACTCGGTCGTACGCACCCACGGCGGCACCGGGCTTGGGCTGGCGATTTCCCGGCGGCTCGGCCGGCTCCTGGGCGGCGAGGTCAGCCTGCTGCGCAGCGCCCCGGGCGCAGGCTCGACCTTCCTTGTCGAACTGCCCTACCGACCGCTCGCCGATAGCCCGCCGCTCGAGCGCCTGGAGCAGATCAGCCCCGGCCACCCGACCCCAGCTCCCCAGGTGCGCTCGGGGGGTCGGGTCTTGTTGGTCGAGGACAATCCGGTCAACCGGCGCCTGTTCCGCTCGATCCTGGGCCAGGCTGGGCTCGAGGTCGAGGAGGCGGAGCACGGACAGCAGGCCCTGGACCTGGTGGCGGAACGGCCGGCCTTCGACCTGATCCTGACCGACCTGCAGATGCCGGTCATGGACGGCTACTCCCTGATCCGGCGCCTGCGGGAGGCCGGGCACCGGACCCCGCTGGTGGCGCTGACGGCCAACGCCCTGGGGGAAGAGCAGGGCCGCTGTCTCGATCTCGGCTGCGACGACTTCCTGACCAAGCCGATCCAGGCCGCCGCGCTGCTGGCCTGCTGCCGGCGCTGGCTGGAGGCCCGGCCGGCGGGGCGGGTCGCCTGAAGGGCCGCCGGGGGTCCCGGTGCGGGCTACGATTGGAGCGGATGTCCAGCGATTCGAGCGCAGAGGAAGCCAGCCTGGTGGCCCGCGCCCAGGGGGGCGACCGGGGTGCGGTAGAGCAGTTGCTGGAGCGGCACCTGCCCGGCCTGGAGGCCTACGTGCGCCTGCGGGCCGGAAAGGCCTTCGGGGCCCGGGAAGCGGTTTCCGACCTGGTGCAATCCACCTGCCGCGACCTGCTGACCAATCTGGACCAGTTCAAGCACGGCGGCGAGCAGGCCTTCCGGCATTGGCTCTACGCCACGGCGGCGCGCAAGATCGCGGACAAGTACGCCTACCACCACGCCCAGCGCCGCGAGATGGGCCGGGAGGGCGTCTCGCAGGCGGCCTCCCAGGTGCTCTACGGCTTGGCGGGCAGGGAGGCCTCCCCGACCCAGCAGGTGGTCGGCAACGAATTCCTCGAACGCCTCCAAGGCGCCTTCGGCGCGCTCAACGAGCGCGAGCGCGAGGTGGTGCTGCTCTCGCGGGTCGTCGGGCTATCCCGGGGCGAGGTGGCGGAGGCCATGGGCGAAAGCGAAGGCGCGGTGCGCAACCTGCTCCACCGCGCCCTGGCCAAACTGGCGGCGCGCCTCGGGGCCTGAGCTCGAGCCGGCCGCCGGCGGGCCATGCGGACCGAGAGCGGTCTACCGGCCAGCTAGGGCAAAGAGGCGCCGCGCACAGCCCCCCCCCTCTGGCAACCGCAGCGCGGCCCCAGCCAGCGCCGACCATGGCCCCGGCGCACCCCCGGCGCCGGATCCAGGCCGCGGGGCCATCCGGCCGGGCCCCCACGCGGGCGGGCGGCGCCCGGGCGCTGGGGGAGGCCCCGCGGCCAGATTCCGGGCTGCGCCACGGGGCCTCGACGACCTGGGCCGGCCCAGCCGGCCCCGATCCGTGCGATCTCCCGCCGGCCCGGGGGCCCGCCGTCCCTAACTTGGGGGCCGCGATGGCGGGCCTCGATGAAAACCCGGGCGGAAGAGCCGATGAATCGCCCATGCAAGTCCCCGCTTGGACGCCCGGCTCCGCACCCCAAGCGCCCCTGCGCCGCGCCCTGTGGAGCCTGGGTGGCTGGCTCGCCGCAGGCCTCGGCTTGGCCGGCGTGGCCCTGCCGCTCGTACCAGCGACGCCGTTCCTGCTGCTGGCCGCGACCTGCTTCGCGCGCTCCTCCCCGCGCGCCCACCGCTGGCTGCTCGAAAACCGCTGGTGCGGCCCGTTGCTGCGGCAATGGCACGAGACCCGCAGCGTGCCGCGCAGCGCCAAGCGCAAGGGCTACCTGGTCCTGGTCGCTAGCTTCGGCGTTTCGATCGCCTTGGCCCCCTCCTGGCCGCTGCGGGCGCTGCTGGTTGTCCTGGCCCTGACCCTGCTGTCGTTTCTCGCGCGGCTGCCCGAAGGGCCCGGTTGACCCCAGCGGGCGCGGCTCTGTTCCGGCGGGGAGCGGGATCCCGGGTCGGATCCTCAGGCAGGTTTGAAGCTCAGCGCGAAATCGCCCTGATTCGCCAGACGGGTGAGCAGGGGCAGGCCGAAGGCGCTCGCGGGGGTCAGCAAACCACCCTTTCCGGGTTGGTCCAAGCCCGGGATCGCGCCGGGCTCGGCCAGCAGCAGCCCGCACTCGACCAAGCAGCGGCTGGTCACGGCATTGCCCGGGTCGCCGTTGGCCTCGAAGCGCAGGGACAAACGCTGGCCATCGACGGCGGTGGCGTAGAGGTCGAAGCGCACGCGCCCGTGCTCGATCGTGCGCTCGTCCGGGCCCTGGCCCGGCAGCGGGCCATAGCGCCGCGCCAAGCGCTCGCCGAGGGAGCTCGACAGGGCGCGGGAAAGCCAGCGCAGGGCGCCGCCGGCCAGCTCCGCGGCGAGCGGACCAGCGCCCTCGAGCGCCTGATACTCGCGATAGCACAGCGCGGCGCCGTAGCCGATCAGCGCGTCGCTGCGCATCACCACGCGGCGGTTGATGGGCCCCATGAAAAACGGAACCAGGGCTGTCCCGCTGCCGGGCTCGCGCTCGGCGCGCCTGGGGTCCGCTTGGAGGCGCAGCTCGGCCTCGCTGGGGCGATAACCCGGCACCAGCAGGTAAGGGTCCGCCAGGAGCCGCGGATCCTCCCGGCGCGATAGCTCGACGAAGGTGGCCCAGGAGCCCCCATTGACCCCGCCGCGCAGGCGATAGACGCCCCAGATCGAGGCCAGGTCGCCCAAGCCCCGGCGGCGGGCCTCCTCGACCAGGGCCAGCACCCCCAGATCCGCGGGCACGGAATCGAATCCACAGCAGGGCACCAGGAACAGGCCGCGCTCGCGGGCGGCCGCGTGGTGCCGCTCGATCAGCCGGCGCACCCAGGCGACCTCGCCGCTGATGTCGGCGTAATGCCGCCCGGCTTCGACGCAGGCGTCGACCAGCGCGTCCCCGATGCGCGCGAACGGCCCCGCGGTGCTGAGCACGACGCGCACGTCAGCCAGCGCGCGCCCCAGGGCCGCCCGGTCGCCCGCCTCGGCGACGGCGACGCGCCCGCGCCCCAGCTCCCGGGCCAGGCCTTCGAGCTTTTCCCGGTCGCGGCCGCACCAGATCAGCTCCAGGCCCGCCGGGGCGCGCTGCGCCAAGCGACGGGCCACGCGCCGGCCGGTGAAGCCGGTGGCCCCGAACAGCAGCAGTCCGGCGGGCGCGCCCATGCCCAGAGGCTAACGCCTGCGGGAGCGCCGGACGGCGGCGGGCAGCGCCCAGGGGCCGGGCGCCGCCCGCTGCCTGCGGAGCCGCTCACGCTGGACAGCAGGGGCCCGCCGCGCTCGCCCGGCGGCCTTCAGGGCAGGACCGGGATCTTCCAATCCTGGCCGTTGTTGTTGTTCCAGGTGCCGGAGCCGTCGGTGAACACGAAGTCGAGCTCGAAGGTGCCCGCGGGCAGGTCCTGCTCGAAGAACCACACGTTGGGCAGCGTGCGGGTCATAGGCAGGGTCTGGATCGTGCTCGGCTTCCACTGGTCGAAGCCGCGGTGCACGAGGATCTGGGGCTTGCCGGCCAGGTTGGTGCCCGCGGCGAGGTACCAGATGCGCACGCTGCGCCCGGCCTTGGGCTGGGCCGGCACCACGCCGGTGGCGGGCGGCGCGCTGGGCCAATGGCTCAGGGCCAGGTCCACCTGGGTGGGCGCGCCGCCCAGGTCGCTTCCGAGCCAGAGCCGCGCCTGGCTCAGGCCGAAGGGCAGGCCCGCGGCGTCGAAGCGCAGCTCGGCGCCGCCGGAGCTGCCCCCGGTGCCCGCCAGCAGGGTGCCCGTGGACTGCTGCAGATAGACCCACGGCAGGCCGGTCACGGGCTTGGCCAGACCCGGGGCCAAACCGGCCGCCGGCGCCGCGCTGGGCGCGCCGCCCAGCAATGCGCTGAACAGCGCGGCGCTGCCGCGCAGGCCGGCGTTGGCCTCGAGCACCAGCCCGGCCCAGGCCGTGGGCAGCGGGCCTCCGGGCGTCAGGGGCTGCCCGGAGAGCGCCAGCGGCAGGCTGGCCTGCCCGCCGTCGAACAGGGTCAGCGCCAGGCTGCCCGGGTTGGCGGAAATCGATTGGGCCGGCGGCGGGGGCGCGACCACCGGGATATGCCAGTCCTGGCCCCCGTTGTTGTCCCACAGGCCGCCCTGGCCGTTGGCGGTGTTGTTGAAGGCGCAATCGACCTGGCCCGTGCCGCTGGGCACCACGAAGCTGTAGCTCCACACGCCGGCCGCCAAGCTCATCGGCAGGTGCTGGACCGTGCCCGGCTTCCAGCCGTCGAGGCCCAGGTGCACGTACACCTGCGCCTGGCTGGAGAGGGGTCCGCAGGCCGGGGCGTAGCGGATGGTCAGCGGCTGGCCCTGCTGGGCCGGATTCGGGGTCGCCGTGACGCCGCAGCCGGTGCCGCCGCCCGGACCGGCGCCGATCCAGACGTGCTGGATCTCGCTCTTGGCCACGTTGCCGGCCCCATCGACGACCTCCACGTAGTAATCGAGCAGGGTGTTGGGCGCGGGCGTCAGGGTCGCGGAAAGGTGCTTGGCGATCGCGCCGGGAAGCTCCAGGGCGTAGCCCTCGAGCCCGCCCCAGCCGTAGACGTTTCCGGCGGGGAAATCGCGCACGGCCATCGGCTGGCTGCTCCAGGCCTCGACCCCCGGGCCGCCGGCGTAGAGCTCGTTCTCGTGGCTGGCGAGCGGATTGTGGCCGTCGAGATCGCGCCGGAAGCGCAGGTTAGCCGACTGGATTCCGCTCACGTCGGAGGCGAAGGTCCAGACCACGAAGGACGGACCCGCATCGACCTGCTGGTAGCCGTGCGGGGCGCCGAAATTCTTGCCGCCGGGGTTGTAGGGCCAGCGCTGGGGCACGAACACCGTCGGCGTGGTGGCGTCGTTCGCCGCGGAGACCGCGCTCAGCAGCGGCGCGACCTGCTCGAGGGCTTCGTTGCAGGCCACCGTGCCCTTGACCTCCATGTCGCCGGGATTGCCGTAGTAGACATGACCCGAATCCATCGCGGCCAGGTAGTAGTGCCAGCCGCGCTCGACCGCCGAGGTGCCGGCGCGCGGATCGAGCACGTGGTCGATGCGCGTTGCCGCGGGCCCGCCGCTCTTGTCCTCGGCGGTGCGCAAGCGGTTCTCGACCGCGGTGAAGATCGCGTACTCGCGCGCCTTGTAATGCCAGCCGTTGACCGGATCGACCTGGCCCTGGGCATTCAGCAGCGGCCAGAGCCAATTGGTGAACTGCGGCGAGCCGAAGTCGCCGTCGGCGTTGACCCAGGCGCCGTCCTCGACGTGGACCAGGTCAGCGGCGGGCGTAGGGAATTTCTGCAGATAACGATCGACCGTGGAGGGCGAATAGCCCTTGGCCACGGCGCTCTGGACGAATCCGGGCACGGCCTGCATGTAGTAGCTGTAGCCGCCGCCCCAGGCGTTGTCGCCGTCGTGGGCCAGCGCCACCAGCAGCGGCCGCGGTCCCTGGTTCCAAGCGGCGAACGGATCGATGGCAGAGGCCGCCATGGTGCTGTAGCCGTCGTCCCAGGAGAGCGCCTGGTCGGTGGGCACGACCACGATCGAGGCCACCGCGCCGGTCTCCGGATCGACGTGCTGGGCGCGGTGCGGCAGGTAGGCGAAGGGCACCGCGTTGGTCGGGCTGCAGCCGCGGTCGATGAATTTCTTCCAATAGTTGCCGCCCGGCGGATTGACCTGATCGGCGCGATTGGGCGGATCGGTCATCGTGCCGCCGGAGCCGAACACGACCGGGAAGTCGGGGCAGGCCCGGGAGAGGTGTTCGTTGGAGACGAAGCTCCACTGGATGCCGAGCGAGCTCAGCACCGGGATCAGCCGCTCGCTGAAGGCGGTCTCGGGCGGGAAAAAGCCCTTGACGCTGCCCACGGGCAGGCCCCACACCTGGGCCATGCGCTCCTGCTGCAGCCGGATCTGCAGCCACTGGGTGCGGCGGCTGTGCAGCGGCAACAGCGCGTGGTGGTGCGCGAAGTTGACCAGCGCGGCCCGCGGTGTGCCGCCCGAGGTCAGCCAACCCTTGGCCTGGTTGAGCGGCCCGTTCCAAGAGTTCGAATACCCGAGCTGACCGGCGGCCCCCAGGCTGGCGATGTTCTCCGTCAGCGCGCCGGAATACTGGATCTGGGCGCCGGCATCGGGATAACCGAGGATCGTCTGCAAAGAATCGCGCAGGCGCCACTGGTAGGCGGCCACGCGGTCGTCCTTGCCGAAGATCTCCGCCAGGTTGTCGGTCGGATGGGCCTGGCCCAGGTACTTCTGCTGCAGCGACTCCCAGGCCACCTCGTACTCGTCGTCGAGGCCGTCGCGGCGCTGGTCGGCCCAATACACCGGCTGATGCAGGTGCCAGCAGTAGGTGGTGTGGATCGGCGGGGGGGTCTGGGGGGCCAGGGCGGCCACGGGGGCCAAGGCGGCCAGCAGCAGGGGGCTCAGCATCGGGGGGGGGCAGCGGGCCGGCGGGGTGCCGCAGGGCATCGGAGGGCCGCTCTGGGCAGTGTAGGCAGGGCCGCGGAACCCGGGGACCGGACGCGTCCGTCCGGGGGGGCTATCCTCGGATCCCTCCCCCCCCAGCTCCCCATGCCTGCGAGACTCCTGTCCAGATCGATCCTTGGTCCCCTGCTGGCCCTGTGCGCCTGCGCCGGCGCGGCCTTCGCGGGCGAGGGCCTGCGCGTCGCCACCTACAACGTGCTGGCGCTCGACGTGGGCTCCCAGGCCTTCACCGACCTGCTGGCGATCGTGCAGCGCATGGACGCGGATGTGCTCATGATCCAGGAGGTGGGCGACGTCGACGGGCCGACCCAGAGCCAGGCCCAGGCCCAGGCGGACGTCAACCAGCTCGGCAACCTGGCCGGCTATCCCTTCCGGGCCGTGTCGCAGATCAGCGGCACCCTGAGCGGCGGGCTGCGAGTTGCGATCCTGTCCAAATTCCCGATCACGACGATCATCTCCCACGACGCGGTCTCCCTGTCCGGCAGCGGCGCGGCCAACGACATCGGCCGCGACATCCTCGAGGTGCGCCTCAACGTGCCCGACGTGGGCATGCCGGTGGGCTGCTTCACGGTGCACTTCAAGGCCCTGGGAGGCGACGTGAATCAGTTCCGGCGCGCGGTCGAGACCCAGCGCCTGATCCAGGCCATCGGTCGCTTCTGCCAGCAGAACCCCGGGGGCCTGGTCTTCGTGGGCGGCGACTTCAACGAGCAGGTCGGCGGCTTCACGCCCAAGTCCTTCAGCCTGGCCCAGTACAACGCCTGGAAATCCGACGGCAGTCTGCCGCCCTCGTTCAACATCGGCCCCGACATCGCCTTCCCGCTGCTCTACGACCCCTTCGGACGGCTGCAGAACACCCTGGGCTGCGTGCGCAACCTGGCCTTCGCCGCCGCCACCGCCGAAGATTCGACCACCAACGCGGCCACCTTCTCGAGCGGTTCGCGCCTGGATTACCTGTTCACCGAGCAGTTCCTGGCCGGGCGCGTGCTGGGCTTCGGCGACGAGGTCTACCGCTCGACCCTCGACGACGGGGTGGATGCCCCCCCCGCGGGACAATATCTGCGCAAATTCGGGGCCGGTCCCCTGGCCTCCGGGGCTTCGGCGAGCGCCTCGGACCACTTCCCGGTCTACGCCGATTACCTGGTCGAGTCCAGCAACGGCGGCCGCCTGGGCTTCAACACGCCGGGCCAATTCGCGATCGCCCCCCGCGCCGGCTACCGCGGCAGCGCCGCCGCCGGCTCGACCAACTTCGCCTTTTCCGTCTACGGCGCCCGCGCCAACGCCAGCGCGCTGTTGTTCATCGGCGCCCTGCAGTTCCCCCCCCTCGACCTGGGCCTGCTGCTGCCCGGCCTGTTCCCCACCGGCGCCTTCGCCTACACCCCGCTGACCGGCCAGCTCGGCAGCGTGGTCACCAACTCCAAGGGCGAAGCCCAGTTCAACGTCCCCGCGATCAACCCCGCCCTGGCCGGCGCCCCGCCGATCTACTCCCAGTGGATCGTCCTCGACCCCAGCGCCACCTTCGGCATCGCCAGCACCAGCGACGCCTACTTCATCCAGCTCTGATCGCGCACGCTGCGCCAGGCCCGAACGCTGGCGAGCCCGAGCGCGCAGGCCAGGCGGCTCGGCCGACGGGGAGCCGCCAAAAGTGAACGAGCTCCCCGACCGACGGGGAGCCGCCAAAAGTGAACGAGCTCCCCGACCGACGGGGAGCCGCGCAAGAGGAGAGGGCTCCCCGACCGACGGGGAGCCCTGGCTCAGGTGCAAAGGCGGCGACGATTCGCCCGCGGGCGCGGTGCTCGGCGCTTTCCAGGCCCAGCGGTCAGTCCGTGTACTCGGCGAGCAAGGCCTGCTGCCCGATCACGAACCCGTGGTCGGCCGCATCGAAGCACACCGAGTAGAGCGTCTCACTGTTTTGGGACTTGGCCGTGGTCCAGCCGCTGCCGGTGTTCATGAGCACGGTCCCGTTGTCTCCGCAGGCGACCCGGGTGCCCGCCCGGTCGGTAATGCCACGCAGCGCGACACTGCTCGGAATGGAGAGGGACTCCGGCACCAGGACCCCATTCGTGTCGCGCTTCAGGATCTTGCCGTTCGATGTGGTGACGCGCATGTCATCCAAGGTGCTGATCACGGCGACGCCCAGGTAATCGGCGCCGTTGCCCGCGCTGTTGACATCGGCCTGGTCTTCACCACCCAGGCCTGGTGCCTCGAACCCCTCGCACCCCAGTTCGTCTCCGCCTCCAACGCCCTGCAGGCTTTGGCCCAGTGAGGAGCTTGAGGCGCGCCCGTCCCGCCGGGAATGCGGCGGGGCGGGCGGGGCGGCTTGCGCCATCAGCGGGGATCGACCGGCCAGGAGGAGAGGATCTGATAGGCGAAGAGCGCGCCGGAGGGGGTCCAGGCGACGAGTTCGATGGCGGCGAGGAGGTCGTGTTCGCCGGAGAGGTGGTTGCGTAGGACGAAGGTATGGCCGGGGGTGGCGGGCAAGAGGCCGGTCAGCTGGATCCTTCGCTTCTGGGCGACTTCGCGGAAGTGATTGGGGAAGTCGCGCTCGTGGGAGGGGGCGTCGCCGGACTCCGGCTTCAGGGGGTCGAGGTAAAGCAGGTCGAGCAGGGGTTGGGGCAGTTGGCTGATGGCGGATTGGGCTTCGTTGAGGGGCAGGGGGCCGAGGTCGATTAGGGCTGCGCAGGTGCCCCCGTAGAAGCCGGCGCGGAGGTGTTGACCTTGCAGAGAGATGTCTGGCTCGTCGTTGTAGGAGTGGCTGCGGGTCGCCAGGGAGTAGTAGGCTCCGCCGCCGCGCTCGGTGATCAGTTCACTGGCGCCGTGCGTTGTGGAGGTCAAGTGGAAGAGGCCGGCGTCGGTGCGGCCCAGCAGGGGGGTTAGGCGTTCCGGCAGGGTGGCTCGGTCTACTTCGAGGGTAAGGGGGCGGATTTCCGCTTGAAGGCGGGTGAGCTCGTTGAATAGGTCCGCGGTCGAGAGGGCGGTTAGTTCCGCGGGGGCCGGGGGGACGTCCTTGCTCTGCACGGGGGACACGTACATGGGCCAGCGGCGCTCGAATTCGCGGTGTTCGAGCAGGCGCCAGGCGAGGGTCATGCGGCCTTCGGAGACGCCGAGCACTTCGATCAGGGCGACGATTTCGGTTTCTTGGTTGTCCCAGTTGCGCAGGAGGTAGCAGTGTCCGATACGCCATTGGATCGAGCGCTCAACGGCACCCTCTGGTGCGGTGTGGTCTGGAAGCCTGCGGCCGGATTCGTCGGAGAACGGCGAGGAGAGCAACGCTCTGACGCTGGGTTCTAGGGGGCTCGGGACGGCTGCGCGCAGGGCGGCGCTCGATTCACAGTTTCCCGGGCGCAGCATTCCCGGGCCGAGATCCAGCCACAGGGATTCGGTGTGGCCCGCGAATCCGGAATTCAGCCAGGGGCCTTCCCAACCGATCTGGGCGTCGCTTTGGTAGTCGTGGGAGCGTTGGGTGAAGGAGTAGAAGGCGCCGCCCTCTTGCAGCCAGGGCAGGCTCAGGTGCTTGGCCGGACCCTGGCGGTCGAGCAGGTGGATCACGTCGCCCTGGCCGTCGGCGGAGGCGAAGGCGTAGCGGCTTTCGAGTTCGGGGTCCACGCGCAGCAGGCGCGCGAGGGCTTCGCGGCGGACTTGGCGGGCGCGGGTGACGAGGGCGTCGATGCGCTCGGCTGGGGTGGCGACGGGGTCTTGGTTTTCCTGGGCCGTGAGGGGCGCGCGGTTGGCGTTGACTTGCTCGGGGGCAGCCGGGGTTTGGAGGGCCACGGCGTTGTCGGTTGCATGCTCTGGAGCCGCAACCGGAAGGGCGGCGCCGTCGAGCTGCAGGTCCGCGCGGGGCTGCTGCAGGACGCTGTAGGCGACCAGGGCGCCGGCGGCGGCCACGCCGGCGGTGGCGAGCCACAGCAGAGCAGGGCTGGAGGTGGCCGCGGCGGCTTCGAGGCGCGGCTGGGCGGCGAAGAGCAGAGCCACGCTCCAGGCGCGGCGGTCGCCGCCGTGTTCTTGGTCGAGGCGCGCGCGCAGCTGGGCCAGGGCGCGGGAGAGTTGGGCGCGCACGGTGCTGGCGGGGATGCCGCGGCGCTCGGCGATTTGTGCGGGGGAGCGCTCTTCGTAGAAGGTCTCTAGCACCACGCCGCGATAGGGTTCTTCGAGGGCCAGCACGGCGGCGATCACGCCGCGCGAGACTTCCAGGCGCTCGAGGGAGCTCGGGCCGGACTCCAGCGCTTCCTGCGGGGCCCGCGCTTCCTCGCGCCGACGCCGGCGGGTTTCTCCCCGGCCGCGGTCGATGGCCCGGTTGCGCAGGATGCGGGCCAGCCAGCGGGGCAGGTGGCTCGGTTCGCCGGCGGCGGGCAGGGGCGACTCCAGGGCGCGCAGCAGGGTTTCTTGAACCAGGTCGAGGGCGGTGGACTCGTCGCGCACGAGGCGCTGGGCCAGGCGGCGCAGGAAGGGTTCGTGCCGGAGCAGCAGGTCGCTGGAGATCGGGGGCTGTGCGGGCATGCAGTGTCGGCCGCGAGGGTGAGCGGGCTCGCTGGCCTGTCCCCCAGAACGGCGCCCATAAAAGAACGCTGCAACGATTTGCGGTCGGCTCCAGGCCGTTGGGGCCGGAGCCGACCTGGGCTGGCCTGAGCCGGCCGGGCAGCCGGGGCTCAGGCCAGGTCGGCGCGGCTGGGGGCGGCAGGTTCGGGGCGGGCGCGGGACTGGTCCTCGACCTCGTCGCGCAGGCTTTCGACGTCGAAGGCGCGCTCGACGGAGCGGTCGATGCCTTGGAGGTCGACGCGCAGGAGTTCGGCCAGCTCGTCGGCGCGGCGGCGGGCCAGTTGCAGGTACTGCTCCTGGTCTTGGCGCAGAGGCAGGAGCTCGCGGATCACGCGCTCCTCGTGGGCCCGAAACATCTGCACGGCGCGGCGGGCGCGGTAGGCGCGCATGCCCAGGGTGCGCAGGGCGGCTTGGCCGAGGTCCAGGGCGGCTCCGAAGGTTTCCCGCTCGACATGGTCGACGCCCATCTGGATCAGCTCCTGGGCGTGCTGGAGATTGCGGGCGCGCGCCAGAATCTTGAGGTGCGGGAAGTGCTCCTGGGCCACGCGCACGATCTCCTTGGTCTTGTCCATGTCGCCGGCGGCCACGATCAGCAGCCGGGCCTTCTCCGCGCCGGCGGCGCGCAGCAGGTCCTCGCGCGCCCCGTCGCCGTAGTAGCTGCGGTGGCCGAAGCGCTCGAGCATGGCCATCTGCTTGGGGTCGATGTCGAGCACCGTGGCGCGCAGGCCGCTGGCCTTGAGCAGGCGCAGCACGGTGACCCCGAAGCGGCCGATGCCGCACAGGATCACCTCGCTGTCGTGCTCGCCGGCGGTCGGTCCCGGGGGTCGGGCCGGTGCGTCCTTGGCGGAGAAACGGGGCTGGATCAGGCGGTCGTCCAGCAGGAACAGGAGCGGCGCGAAGGCCATCGAAAGCGCCACGCCGGCCACCAGGTAAGCCGAGAGGCGCGGCTCGAGCACGCCGTTGGTGACCCCGAAGGCCAGCACCACGAAGGCGAATTCGCTGCCCTGGGCGAGCGAGATGCCGAAGCGGATCGACTGGCTGCCGTCGAGCTTGAACAGGCGGCCCGCCAGGGCCAGGACCAGGCCCTTGAGCGCCATCGCGCCCAGGGTGAAGCCGACCAGCGTCAGGGGCGCTTCAGCCACCAGGCCCAGGTCCATGTTGGCGCCCACGCCGATGAAGAACAGGCCCAGCAGCAGGCCCTTGAAGGGCTCGATGTCGGCCTCGAGCTGGCGCGCGAAGGGGCTCTCGGCGAGCACCACGCCCGCCAGGAAGGTGCCCAAGGCCGCGGAGAGGCCCACGCCCTGCATCAGCAGCGCCGTGGCCACCACCAAGAACAGGGCGGCCGCGGTGAAAGCCTCGCGCAGCTTGGAGCGCGCGATGAAGGCCAGGAAGGGCTTGATCAGGAAGCGCCCCGCCGCGATCACCAGGCCGACGGCGGTCAAGATCGCCAGGAACTGCTGCCAGGGCGCGAGACCGCCGACCCAGCTGGCTCCATGGCCGGAAGCCGCGGCGGCCTGACCGCGGCCCAGCAGCGGCAGGATCGCCAGGATCGGGATCACGGCCAGGTCTTGGAACAGCAGCACCGCGAAGGAGGAGCGCCCGGCCTCGGTGCGCAGCAGCCCGCGCTCGGACAGAGACTGCACCACCAAGGCGGTCGAGGACAGGCTCAAGGCCATGCCGATGGCCACGGCGGCGGACCAGCCCGGACCGATCCAGTGGACCAGCAGGGTCAGAGCCAGCGTGGTGCCCAGGACCTGCAGGCCGCCCAGCCCCAGGATCGGCCCGCGCAGCTGCCAGAGGCTGGCGGGCCGCAGCTCGAGTCCCACCAGGAACAGCATCATCACCACGCCGAATTCGGCCACCTCCATGACCCCGCCCACCCCCTGGGTCATCGAGGAGCCGGTCAGGGCCAGGGCGTGGGGTCCGATCGCGATGCCGGCCAGCAGATAGCCGAGCACCGCGCCCAGGCCCAAGCGTTTGGCGATCGGCACGGCCAGCACGGCCGCACCCAGGTAGACCGCGGCGACCTCGAGCCAGCCGCCGCTCATGGGGCGGCTCCCCCGCCGCCCAGCAGGGCCGGGGCGGTGCGCTGGACGTCGGCGTGGTTCCAGAACTCCGGGGCGCCGGGGCCCTGGGCCCAGGCCAGGTCGCCGCTTTGCAGCTCGGCCAGGGCCTGGCGATAGGCGCGGGCGTGGGGGCTGAGCAGCGCCTCGCGGTCGAGGTGGTGCGTGCCGAAGACCACGAAGGGCGGCAGGAAGCGCATTCCGCACAGGCGCGCCGTCTGCTCGAAGGGCGAGAGCAGCGTGCGCAGCGGATAGCGGTTGCTGCCGCGCTCGGTGTAGGAGGCGTGGTTGCCCCCGGCGCTGATCGCGCTCAGCCAGAGCTTGCCTTGCAGAGCGGTGCCCTGGCTGCCGTAGGCGAAGCCGTGCTCGAGCACCAAGTCCTGCCACTCTTTGAACAGGGCCGGGCTCGAGTACCAGTACAGCGGGTGCTGGAACACGACCGCGTCATGAGCCACCAGCAGGTCCTGCTCGCTGCGCACGTCGATGGCCCCGTCCGGGTAGCGCTCGTAGAGATCGTTGACCGTCAGGCCGGGCAGGTCGGCCACGGCCTCGAGCAGGGAGGCGCCGACCCGGGAGCGCTCCAGGGCCGGGTGGAAGAGTTGCAGCAGGAGGCGGCGCACGGGCGGGGTCGGGATCAGACAACTCTAAACCAGCCCCGCGCCCGGCCGACCGGACAGGCGGCGAGCCCCGGGGCGGGCCGGCCAGCGCAGGCGGACGCCCCCGGATCTTGACGCCGAGCCGCGTCCTAGGCGTTTGGTACTATGGGAAGTCCTGATCGGGGCGCGGCCCCCGTACCGTGATCTCGATGCTTCCGCCCCCTCCCCCCCTCCGCCTCTGGCTCGGAGTCCTCCTGGTGCTCGGCCAGGCATCCGAGCCGGCCTGGGCGCTTCCGCAGTACCTGAGCGAAGAACCGGACGGACCGGTGCGCGAGTACTTCCTGGTGATCGAGAGCCAGGTGCGGGAACTCGGCGGGCGACCCTTCGAGACCCTGACCATCAACGGCGAGGTGCCCGGGCCGGTGCTGCGCTTCCGGGAGGGCGAGCGGGCCCGGATCACGGTGGAGAACTTCCTCGACGAGCCCACCAGCTTCCACTGGCACGGGCTGCTCTTGCCCAACGCCATGGACGGGGTCGCGCCGCTGACCGGGCCCTACGTGCCCGCGGGCGGCTCCCTGACCTATGAATTCCCCCTGCGCCAGGCGGGCACCTACTGGTACCACTCCCACGCCGGGCTGCAGGAGCAGGCCGGGCTCTACGGCGCGATCGTGGTCGAACCGGCGCAGCCCGAGCCCGAGCCGGCGGACCAGGACTTGGTGCTGGTGCTCTCGGACTGGGTCGACGAGCGGCCCCACGAGGTGATGCGCACGCTGATGCGCGGCAGCGACTGGTACAGCGCCAAGAAGGGCACCCTGCCCTCGCTGCTGGGCGCCTGGCGGGCCGAGGCCGAGCGCCCGGGATCCTGGGATGCCTATTGGGACCGGGAGCGCTCGCGCCTGCCGCCGATGGACATCTCCGACGTGGCCTACGACGCCTTCCTGATCAACGGGCGCCGCTCCGCCGAGCAGGCGGCCGAAGCCGGCCAGCGGCTGCGCCTGCGCCTGATCAACGCCGGGGCCTCGACCTACTTCTACGTGCACAGCAGCGCCGGCCCGCTGACGATCGTGGCCGCCGACGGGCCGGCGGTGGAGCCGATCCGGGTCAAGCGCCTGCTGATCGGCATCGGCGAAACCTATGACGTGGAGCTGACGCTGCCCGGGCCGGGTGCGTTCGAACTGCGCGCCACGGCCCAGGACGGCTCCGGCCACGCCTCCCTGTTCCTCGGCAGCGGGGCCCGGGTGCCCGCGGTCGACCCGCCGCGGCCCGACCTGTATCGGATGGAAGCCACCCTGCTGGCGGGCATCCTGGAAGCGCGGCGCAGCGCGGGGCTCGACGACGAGGCCGCCCTCGCGGCGGAACCCGAGCGGCCGCTCTCCCCCTACGCCCGGCTGCGCGCCCGCCGGCCGGAGGCGGCTTGGACCGGCGCGAGCACCCGCCCGAGCGCCGGCCCTGGCCGCCTCCCGGCGGGGCCGGCCGCCGGCTCCGGCCAGGCGCCCCGGGGAGCCCCCGGGGATCGCCCCGACCCCGGTCCGGCCGCCCCGGAAGCAGGGCAGCGGGACGCGCCCGAAGCGGGTTCGGAGGCCGCTGGCACAGGCAACGCAGCTCCCGCCGACGGGCCAAAGGAGCTGCCCCGTCGCGATCTGACCCTGCGGCTGACCGGCGACATGCGCCGGTATGTCTGGTCCCTCAACGGCCAGACCCTGGCCCAGGACAGCGTGATCCCCGTGTCCCGGGGCGAGCGCCTGCGCATCGAACTGGTCAACGACACGATGATGCACCACCCGATGCACCTGCACGGGTTCTTCTTCAGGCTGATCGAGGGTCAGGGCGAACGCTCGCCGCTCAAGCACACCGTGGACGTGCCGCCCATGGGCAAGCGCACGATCGAATTCGACGCCAATGAAGACGGCGATTGGCTGCTGCACTGCCACCTGCTCTACCACATGAAGGCGGGCATGACGCGCGTGGTGCGCGTCGGCGATCCGCCCGCGGACACTGCGCCGAACCTGCCCGAGGACATGCTCGATCCGCCGGTCTTCCTGCTGGACGGCGTGATCACGAACTACATGACCACCGGCACGGCGATGCTGATGGACGCGCGCAACGAATTTGGCGTGATGTGGGATGCCGGGCTCGACGAGGCCGACGCCGCCGGCCAGGACCGGCCCCTCGACGGCGAGCTGGACCTGCTCTGGTCGCGCTACCTGAGCCCCAACCTCTCGCCCTTCGTCGGCTACCGCTTCACCAACGAAGAGGACGCGGAGAACCGCTGGTTCGCCGGGGCGCTGTACCGGCTGCCCTACCTGGTCACAGCCCGGGGTCTGCTGGACAGCGAAGGCGACCTGCGCCTCAACCTCTCCAAGGACTTCCAGCTCGCGCCGCGCTGGATGCTCTTCGTCAGCACCGAATACGACACGCTGCGGGAGTGGGAGCACCAGGCCCAGGTCGAGTACCTGCTGAGCCAGCGCTTCTCGTTCCTGCTCGGTTTCCAAAGCCGCCACGGGGCGGGCCTGGGCCTGTCCCTGCGGCTGTGAGCCGCTGCGGGGCGACCGGTCGCTGGACTCGGTCCGCAGGGGCGGCATCGCTGTGATGGCCTGGCGCGAGCCGCACGGTGCGGCGCCCACGCGGCAGCGCCTGCGGCGCGTCCCCGGTCGATGCCGCGGGCCAGGGTGCCGGAGAGGGGGCGGAGGGCGGCGCCGACGGTCGTGAGGGCGGCGGCGCCGAGGCAGGCCGAGCTCGCGGCGCCAGCGCGCCCTGGCCTGGGGCCGGTCGGCGAGCGCCGGCGGGGCCAGCCAGCGGCCCCGGCGGCCCCGCCGGGCGCCGTCGGCGCCCGCCCGCGAAGCCGGCCCCTGGTGGCTTGTCGCTTGCCGGTCGATAATCCCCGTGGGCCCCCTGCAAAGCGCCGGGGACTTCCTCCGCAACCTCCTCCGCCCCCGCCATGACGAGCCAAGCCGTCCGCCGCGCCCTCTCCACCTGGACCGCCCTGAGCCTGAGTTTGGCCTTCGCTCTGGCCTGCACCAGCACCCGCTCGGCGGGCTCCGGCGCGATTCCCTATCCGCTTGAGACCTGTCTGGTGACCGAAAACGCCCTGGGCTCCATGGGCGACCCGGTGACCCTGATCCACGCCGGCCAAGAGGTCAAGCTGTGCTGCGCGCCCTGCGTCGAGGAATTCCAAGCGCAACCCGAGCAGTATCTGGCACGCCTGCGCTGACCCCCCTATCCGCAGCGCGCCGCAGCGGGCAGCAGCGCCCGCTGGACCGCCTTTTTTCCCGATCGGCCGACCGGACAGGCGGCGAGCCCCGGGGCGGGCCGGCCAGCGCAGGCGGACG
>ERZ1066136.57-NODE-57-length-135379-cov-26.685037_pt1 | contig 135379 bp, 106 predicted proteins | sample MGYA00382783_ERZ1066136 | MGnify/ENA primary metagenome ERZ1066136 (study PRJEB33369, sample SAMEA5778366) | biofilm metagenome | biome: Industrial cooling water; feature: Water cooling tower basin; material: Biofilm | place: United Arab Emirates | collected...
TACAACTTTATTCTAGAAGCACTATTCTATGCAGCTTCAAATTAAAATGGTATAAGTGATCGGGCGTAATTAAACAGAAAATAATTCTGGAAGTGGAGAGGGAAAAACTCCCTTCCCATAACCAATTAAAGCTGCTTGCTTATATAGGAATTAAGTAATCTTGTGGGAGGTAAAACTAACCCTTTGGTTCACCTGACAAGGTGATGTAAATCTTTCGTTGCAACCGTCATATTACCCATAAGTTCCTACAAGACTTGAAGCGTTTTCTACGGAGCTTTACTTACTCGTTAAGGAGGTTGGAACGATGAATCCACCGGTAACGATCACGACTCCTGACTCTGCAACTGAAATACTCAATCCAATTGAGCGGCCCGAAGTCACCCGCCAACTGTCGGAAAATGTGATTTTGACTACGGTTGACGACCTCTATAGCTGGGCCAGAATGTCCAGTCTATATCCGCTCATGTTTGGGACGGCCTGCTGTTTTATTGAGTTTAGTGCCATGCTGGGTGCCCGCTACGACCTGGAGCGGTTTGGTTCCTTTCCCCGCATGACTCCCCGCCAGGCTGACCTAATGATTACCGCCGGGACGATCACCATGAAGTATGCTCCGGCCCTGTTGCGTCTGTACGAGCAGATGCCCGAACCCAAATACGTCATCGCCATGGGAGCCTGCACCATTACCGGGGGGATGTTCAGTGCCGATTCGCCCAGTGCGGTGCGGGGGGTGGATAAACTGCTGCCCGTGGATGTTTATATTCCCGGTTGCCCACCCCGGCCGGAGGCAATTCTAGACGCGATCGTCAAACTCCGCAAAAAAATTGGCGATGAAAGTCTGCAGGAACGCCAGGGGTTAGAGCAAACCCATCGCTATTACAGTCGTTCCCATCAGCTTCAGACCGTTGCGCCAATTCATGATGGCAGGTATCTCGTAAGTCGAACAGGTCAAAGCCCAGCAGGGTTAACGGGAACGGATCCTCTGCCCCGATTCCTCGCCGGTCAGGAACAACAGTCTCCTACCCCCAGTTGCTAACCTTTACAAACGGCAATATTTTTGGTTTAATATATCAAACGTTCGATATAAATTTCTTCTCCAGGTAGAAGGCCTCCATCGGGAGTGAGCTAAGATATACCGATCGTTTGATATATGCTCTCCATGCCTAAGATTGTTGACCACGACCAGTATCGTCAAGAACTGCTCTACCGATGCTTTGATCTGATTGCCGAGAAGGGCTATGCCGCGATTACGATGCGGCAGATTGCTCAGGGGTTAGGAGTGTCTACGGGCACCCTTTACCACTACTTCCCCAGCAAAGAAGAGCTGTTTGCCCAACTGGTCGAGTATGTCAGCTATCAAGATACTTCCGAGGCCAACATTGCCCAGATCCATCGTCATCAAACCCCCTCCGCCAAAATCCAGGCCATGTTTGAGTTGATTGCCAGTCAGGAAGATTACTTTCTGCACCAGACCTTAATGTTGATGGATTTCAGTCGTCAGAAAAGTCGGTTGGAAATCAACCAGCATCGTGTGTTGCAATATGCCGGCGATCGCTACGAACAGGCGGTGCTGGATGGGTTGAAGGTAAATCATCCGGTTCTGGTCAATCTTTTGTTAAGCCTGGCGGATGGGATCTTAATTCGCCGCCTGTATCTGGGCGATCGGGTGTCCATTTCGGCGCAGGCGCAACTACTGGCAGAGATGGTGACGGCCTATCTGGAAAAACATCAACCCGAACTTCCGGCCTCCCTCCCCAACAGTTGATAGCTCCTGCCTGCCTGACCCAAACCCGGGGATTGGCGACAACTTAAATATAACGACTGTTCGATATAAAACAATTTTCTACTTTCCCTGTCCCTTTCCATGCTTTCCCTTTTCTTCCTATGAGTCTCTCCTCTGAACCTAAACTTCCCAGATTCTCTAAATTCTCCAATCCCTGGCTCCTGGGGCTACTGCTGGCGGCAACGACGGTCACCGGTGCTACGGCGATCTATGGAATTTCCCGGTTTGCTCAACCCCAGGCTACGGCCCAGACTCCTGCCCCGGCGGTGACTAAGGTGACGGCCCTGGGACGATTGGAACCGGAAGCCGAGGTGATCAACCTGTCGGCTCCCCTGGCCCTGGATGGCGATCGCATCCTGGAACTGCGGGTGAAGCAGGGCGATCGGGTAAAGGCGGGGCAGATTGTCGCGATTCTCGATTCCCGCGATCGGCTGGAGTCTGCGGTACGGGAGGCCCAGGAGCGAGTTCGCATCGCCCAGGCCAGGTTGGCTCAGGTGCGGGCCGGAGCCAAAACTGGGGAAGTACAGGCCCAACAGGCGACGATTACCCGGTTGCAGGCAGAACTGGCCGGAGAAGTGGCGACTCAAAATGCCACGATCGCCCGCTGGGAGTCGGAAGCCCGCACAGCCGAGGCCGACTATGAACGGTTTCGTCAACTCTATCAGCAGGGGGCGATCGCCGCTTCCAGTTTAGATAGCCGCCGTCTGGCCGCGGAAACGGCGATGGCTCAGTTGCAGGAAGCCCGGGCCCGTCAGCGCCGCACCAGTGAAACCCTGAAGGCTCAACTGCGGGAGGCCGGGGCCACCCTCAATCGGATTGCGGAGGTGCGGCCGGTGGATGTGCAGGCGGCCCAGGTGGAAGTGGATGCGGCGCTGGCGGCTCTGCAACGGGCTGAAACCGAGCGGGAACAGGCCTTGATTCGGGCCCCGATCGCCGGTCAGATTTTGAAAATTCATACCAGAGCCGGGGAAAAGATTGGCGATACCGGAGTGGTTGATCTGGGCCAGACAGCTGAGATGGTGGCAGTTGCAGAAGTGTACCAGACCGACATTGGCAAAATTCGTCTGGGCCAATCGGCCACTATTACCGGTCAGGCCTTTGCCGGAGAACTGGCGGGCACTGTTTCTGAGATCGGGTTGCAGATCAGACGGCAAAACACTTTCAGCAACACCCCGGGAGAAAACCTCGATCGGCGGGTGGTAGAAGTCAAGATTCGGCTGACGACCGAGGCCAGTAAACAGGTGGCTGGCCTGACCAACCTGCAGGTGCAGGCTGCCATTCAGTTGTAATTCTGGCAATGCTGCGTGATTCAGTCCTGCTTTTTTCTACCTCAGTAGGTAGGCGTGATTTTTCTGAAAAGGGGGAAATGGGGGCCCTGCCCCCAGGCAGGGGGTTCACCCCCTCCACCCCCAAAATCATCTTTAGTTTCATTGCACCAGCTACCTATGGTTTCTAAGCTGTTCAAGAAAACTCCCCTGGCCTGGCTCCAACTGACTAAGGAGAAAACCCGGGTGGTGGTGGCTCTGGCCGGTATTGCCTTTGCCGACATTCTGATGTTTATTCAACTGGGGTTTCAGGATGCCCTTTACGATGCGGCGATTAAGCCCCACCGCAACTTAAAGGCCGATCTGGTTCTGATTAATCCCCAGTTTCGTACCCTGTTTTCAGTCAAAAGCTTTTCCCGGGAACGGCTGTTTCAGACCCTGGCCTACGATGGGGTCGCTTCCGTCAGTTCCCTTTATATTGCTACCGGCCAGTGGCGCAACCCGGAAACCCGGATGGATCGAGCCATTCTGGTCTGGGGTATGGACCCCGCCAGTTCGGCTTTTAAGTTTCCCGATGTGGAACAAAACCTGGATCAGATTAAACCCCTCGACCAGGTGTTGTTCGATCGGGCCGCCCGCCCTGAGTACGGAGCCATCGCCGATTGGTTAAAAATCGGCAGGGTCGAAACGGAAATGAATAACCGCAATCTGGAGGTCAGGGGTACCTTTGCCCTGGGGGCTTCCTTTGCCGCCGATGGCAATGTGATCACCAGTGACTCGACCTTTCTGCAACTATTTCCCGAGCGCAAACCGGAGCGGATTGAAGTGGGGTTGATTACCCTCAAGCCGGGGGCCGATCCAAAACAGGTACAGGCTCAGTTAGCTGCCGGGTTGCCCGATGATGTGCGGGTGCTCACCCCAGAAGAATTTGCCGAAGTCGAGAAGACCTACTGGGCGGAAGGCACCGGAATTGGCTTTATCTTTGGCCTGGGGGTAATCATGGGGTTTGTCGTCGGAATTGTCATCGTTTACCAGATTCTCTACTCTGATGTCTCCGATCACCTGCCCGAATACGCCACCCTCAAAGCCATGGGATACAGCGATCGCTACCTGCTTTTGACCCTGATGCAGGAGGCTCTGATTCTGGCGGTGCTGGGGTTTGTTCCCGGTTTCTTTTTAGCCCTGGGGCTGTATCAGGTGACCTTCGCCGCCACCATGCTGCCGATCAGTATGACCAGCAATCGGGCAGTCACCGTCATGGTGCTGACCATCGTCATGTGCTTTATTTCTGGCGCGATCGCCATGCGTAAACTCCGGGCGGCAGACCCGGCCGATGTTTTTTAGGATCAAAAATCAATTAAAACCAAATTTTAATTTTTGCAAGGGCGGTGGAGCCGCCCTTGCAAAAATTAAGTTCCGGGTTCTATTAACTTCACGAAGTTTAGAGGAATTTTATGCTGTCAACCCTTGCTCCTTTGTCCCAGCCATCGGACCTGGCCCAACCCGTGATTGCGGTGCAGAATCTGAACCATTATTTTGGTACAGGCAATCTGAAAAAGCAGGCGCTATTTGATATCAATCTGGAAATTAACGCCGGGGAGATTGTCATCATGACCGGGCCTTCCGGTTCCGGTAAAACGACCCTGTTGGCTCTGATGGGCGGATTGCGATCGGCTCAGGAAGGCAGCCTCAAAATCCTGGGAGCCGAAGTCTGTGGAGCTACAAAAGCTCAGTTGACTCAACTCCGAAAACAAATTGGCTACATTTTTCAGGCCCATAATTTAATGACTTTCTTGACCGCAAAACAGAATGTTCGAATGGCTCTGGAACTCCATGACCAGTATCTCAAGCAAGATCTGGATGCCCGGGCAATCGCCATGCTAGAAGCGGTAGGGTTGGGTAACCGGGTGGACTACTATCCAGAGAACCTGTCCGGGGGGCAAAAGCAACGGGTGGCGATCGCCCGGGCCTTAGCCAGCCAACCCAAAATCGTCCTGGCCGACGAACCGACCGCTGCCCTCGATAAAAAATCGGGCCGGGATGTGGTAGAGCTGATGCAAAAATTGGCGAAGGAACAGGGCTGCACGATTTTATTGGTGACCCACGACAACCGGATTCTGGATATTGCCGATCGGATAATCTATATGGAAGATGGCCGCCTGGGAGGAATGCCCGCCGCTGCCTGACCCTAATCTTCCAGGAATCCAGTTCTATGTCAAAACCTGCCGTTTTTCTTGACCGGGATGGGGTGCTGAATCAAGAGGTGGGTTACATTCATCGGGTCGAAGACCTGCATTTGATTCCGGGGGTTGCCCGGGCCGTGCGGCGCTTGAATCAACACAAAATTTTTTGCTGTCTGGTTTCCAACCAGTCCGGCCCCGCCCGGGGCTACTACCCGACCAGCCATGTAGATGCCCTGCACGATCGGCTCTGTGATCTGTTGCGGCAGGAAGGGGAGGCTCACCTGGATGCCCTCTACTACTGTCCTTACCTCAGCTCCGATGAAGGGGGAATTGACCCTGACTATAGCCGCTGGAGTACCTGGCGCAAACCGAATACCGGGATGCTGGTGGCCGCTGCCTGGGAGCATGACCTGGATCTAAGTCAGAGCTTTATGGTGGGGGATAAGGCCACGGATGTAGATATGGCTCACAATGCCGGTTGTACCGGTATTCTGGTGCAAACCGGGTTTGGCGATCGGGTGTTGAGTGGCAAGTACCAGCACCTGACGCGGCCCGACTACATCGCGACGGACCTGGCGGCGGCAGTGGATTGGATTTTGGCCAGGGAATGCCTCTAAAGCCGGAAGCCGCCCTGTTCCGGTTGGGGAATAGGGCGGCTTCTGTTGGCTAACAGCCTGTGGCACTAACCGAACTGTTTATTCGATGAAGATTCTAAATTAAACAGCATGGTCAGGGTTTGCATGGCCTTGCGCCGGGCTTCAATGTCCTGCTGGGCCCGCAGCTGCACCATCGGATCATGCAAAATCTTATTGACGATCCCCCGGGTGAGAGCCTCAATCACTTCCTGGTGCTTCTCGGCAAACTCACTGCCCAGGCGGGATAGTGCCTTTTCTAGCTCCTGGGTGCGGATGGTTTCTACCTTTTCCCGCAGGCTGCTGATCGTGGATACCGTTTCCAGCGATCGCCACCACAGGTCAAAGGCTTCTACCTCTTCATCCAGTAAGCTTTCTGCTTCCATTGCCATCTGGCGACGAGCCTCCTGGTTCTGGGCTACCACAGCCTTCAGGTCGTCTACGTTGAATACCTGAACATGGGGCAGGCTGTTAACATCGGCATCGACGTTGCGGGGAACGGAAATGTCAAACAGCATCAGGTGTTGCCCTGGAGCCAGGATCATCTCCAGCTTGGAGCGATCGAGCAGGGGTTCGGTAGAAGCAGTACTGGTAAATAGCAGGTCAGAGTTGGCGATCACCGATGCCATGTCTGACAGGGGATGGAGGTGTAACTCGGCATCGGGAAACTGCTTGGCCAGTTCTTTGGCCCGTTCGACGGAGCGGTTCAGAATGGAAATATTGACAGCCCCTTTAGACAGCAGGTGTTGCACCAGCAAGCGCGACATCTTGCCCGCCCCCAGGATGCCCACCCGACAGGAGGCCAGGTTTTGCACTTTAATCTGGGCCAGTTCTACGGCTGCCGAACTGATCGAGACGGCTCCCGTACCGATGCTGGTTTCTGTGCGTACCCGTTTTCCGGCGGTGAGGGCCTGCTTAAATAGCTGGTTGAGAATCCGGCCAATGCCCTGGTGTTGCTGGCCTAACTTATGGCAGTGCTTCACCTGGGCCAAAATCTGGCCTTCACCCAGAACCAGACTATCCAGGCCAGAAGAAACTCGCATCAGGTGCATCACCGCATCCTGGTGCAGTAGGGTAAACAGGTAGGGCCGCAAGCTCTGGACGGGAAGCTTACTGTGGTCAGACAAAAATTGACAAACTTCTCGAATACCCTGCTCCGTTTCACTGGTAACCAGATAAATTTCCAGCCGGTTGCAAGTGCTCAGGATCGAGACTTCTTCGATGTGGGGATAACTACAGAGTTGAGCGATCGCCTTTTCACATAGGGTTTCTGGAATACTCAACTTTTCTCGAACTTCAACTGGCGCAGTTTTGTGGCTTAACCCAACAACGGCAATGTTCATGCTAAATCCGCTCAGTTATTGAAAATCGTTATTCAAAAAATATCTTTTTAGAAGTTAGTGGTTCGGATCACAGACTAATTAAAACCAAATTTTTAATTTTTGAAAGGGCAGCTCTGCCGCCCTTTCAAAAATTAAGTTCTGGGCTTTATTAAATTCACGATCCTTAATTGGGTCGAAACCTAACTAACCACTAACAGACACTACGTCAACTTAGTGCAGTTGAACTACTTTGGGCTGTTCAACCATGTGAATGGTGTCTACGAAGCGAGCCGTCTTCGACTGGCTGGAGATTACCAGGGTTTGAGTTCTGGCACCGCCGTGGAAGAACCGCACTCCCTGAAGCAGGTTTCCAGTGGTGATCCCGGTGGCTGCAAACAGTACCGTGTCGCCAGAAGCGAGTTCGTGGGTATCGTAAACCTTGTCGGGATCGGTGATATTCATCTCCTTCAACCGATTCAGGTTTTCTTCCTTGGTCTTGTTGGCCCATTCCTTGGTTTGAACCACCTCTGGATCGTAGACCAGTTGCCCCTGGAAGTGACCACCCAGAGCCCGCATAGCGGCTGCGGAAATCACACCTTCGGGAGCGGCACCGATCCCCATCAGGGCATGGACGTTGGTCCCTGCGAAACCACAACTGAGAGCAGCGCCCACATCTCCGTCGCTAATCAGTTGTACCCGTGCCCCGGCTTCCCGGATTTCTTTGATCAGACCGTTGTGGCGATCGCGCTTCATAACGATAATCACCAGTTCTTCGATCGACCGATCCAGACACTCAGACAGAATCTTCAGGTTCTCGGTAGCAGACTTATTGATATCGACTTTGCCTTTGGCGGCTGGTGGCGCAGCCAGCTTCTTCATATAGAAGTCGGGGGCGTTGAACAGGCCACCCTTTTCAGAAATTGCCAGCACTGCCATAGAACCGGGTTGCCCATAGGCCACCAGATTGGTGCCTTCACAGGGGTCAACCGCGATGTCGATTTCAAGCAGCTCATCTGGATTACAGAAGTCTTTGGCATTGGGTTGGGAGCAGATCCCAACTTCTTCGCCAATGTAGAGCATGGGTGCTTCGTCCCGCTCACCTTCTCCAATCACAATGCGACCGCGCATATGAATTTTGTTCATACGTTCGCGCATGGCTTCAACTGCAACCTGATCAGCGATGTTCTTCTCGCCTTTACCCATCCATCGAGACGAAGCGATCGCCGCTTGTTCTACGACTTCAATAATCTCTAAACCGAGAGTGTTCTCCACGAAGTAAGCCCTCCCAACTGCTGAATATGCGCGGTTTTTAATGACCTCAGCTTATCAGTCTACCAAAAGGCGGACTCTGACTTGAAGTCGATTCGAGAAATGAGTTGTGTTAAGTTTTGCTGAGGCAAGAATTATCCAGATTTATTTAGGCTTTGACGCTGTTTCAGTGCTGCCTGTGATCCCGACGCCTGGTAGAGGTATCCGGGCGGTTATCCCTCTACTCCCGATTACTGCCGTCGGGGTAGATTGATTACAGGCACTCAATCCTGGTGACAGAGCTATCTGCCTGTCGGACCCTGGATCTCCCTGGTTAAGAATTTCCCCTTTCTCAGATGCCCGGTGATCTCCTGAGTGTCAGTTTCGGGTCAGCCCATTGGCCCACTTACAGGAGGCTTTGAACCATGTCTAACCTTTTAGAAAACTCCACCGCGGTCAGTGATGCCGAACTTCAGGTGTTATTAGAGCAGGCTCGTCGGGCTTGCAGCACCAATGGATCCCTGTCGAGCGAGTGTGCTGCGGCCTGGGATGCGATCGAAGAAATCCATGCGGCCCATGCCCATCAACGGGCGCTGCAGAAGACTAACTTTGAGCGCTACTGCGAAGAACGGCCAGATGCGCTGGAAGCCCGGATCTACGATGTCTGAGCGGGCCTTCTCTCTCCGCAGTCCAGGGGATTACTGTTAGAATCCCCCTCAGGATCACAAGTTAATTAGAACCAACCTTTTAATTTTTCCAGGGGGCAGCCATCTGCCTCTGGAAAAATTAAGTTCCGGGGTTTATGAAATTTACGATCTTTAGCGCGATAGCGTAATGGCATTGCGATTCGTCAGACTCCCTCAACCTGAGTTGGGGGACTTTTGTTTTGGGAGGGTGGCTTTCCCGTTCAAACAGAGTTTTCATGGCAACCAGGGAACCGGCTATGGAGAATCCGGAATATCAGCGTCATCGTCGTTGGATGGAGCGGGCGCTGGCCTTAGCAGAGGTGGCGGGAGAGGCGGGAGAGGTACCCGTTGGGGCGATCGTGGTAGTTGGCGATCGAGTGATCGCCGAGGCCGAAAATCGCCGGGAGCGGGATCATGACCCGACAGCCCATGCCGAGGTACTGGCCCTGCGAGCCGCGGGGAAGGTTCTGGAAAACTGGCATCTGCAGGACTGTAGTCTCTATGTCACCCTGGAACCCTGTCCCATGTGTGCCGGAGCGATCGGGCTGGCCCGTCTGGGGTTGCTGGTATATGGGGCCGATGACCCCAAAGCTGGAGCTGTGAGAACCGTCTTGAATCTACCGGATAGTGCCTGCTCGAACCACAAGCTGCCGGTTATTGGTGGTATTCTTGAGGCTGCTTGTCGGCAACAGTTGCAGTCCTGGTTTGAGCGGCGGCGGCAATCCTTGAAATCTTCCTCATGACACCAGCAAAAGTGTCCTTCAACAGGGGAAAAGCAGGTTTAGGGATTTTAGGGTAGAGGTACTCAAATTTCCTCTGGCTCGGTAGCCCCCCGAGTCTTGTGTGATTCCATGACTCCGCTCAATTCCCATCTCAGTCGTTCCCTGGTTACTAACGTGCAAGCTAATCCTCGCTTTTTGCCGCCCAGTCGCGGTCGATTTTCTGGTACCCAAAAATCAACCAGTCCTGCTTCAGCTTCCCGAATGGCGGCGATCGCCACCCCTACACCTTCGCGCTTTTCTCCCTGGTTGATTGCGCCAGCCTATCCCCTGGGGCGGTATGGGTTAGTGCCTCTTTATTTTGAACGGGTGGAAGTGACCGGACGGGAACATCTGCCTGAGGCAGGCCCGGTGATTCTGGCTCCCACCCATCGTTCTCGCTGGGATGCAATTCTGGTGCCCTACGCTGCCGGGTATGACATCACCGGTCGCCATTTGCGGTTCATGGTATCCGCCGATGAGGTAGTTGGGCTGCAGGGCTGGTTTATTCGCCGCATGGGAGGGTTTCCGATCGATACGACTCGACCTGCTATTGCCAGCCTGCGCCACGGAGTTGACCTGTTGCAGGGAGGGGAAACCCTGGTAATTTTCCCGGAGGGTAATATTTTCCGTGATCCCCAGGTGCAGCCTCTCAAGCCGGGGTTGGCCCGGTTGGCCCTGCAGGCAGAATCCAGCCAGGAAAACCTGGGAATTCGGATTGTGCCCATCGCCCTGCGCTATAGCGATCCCCTGGTACCCTGGCGATCACAGGTGCAGATTCAAATTGGTGCCCCCCTCAAGGCCGAAGATTATCTGGGTGGTTCTGCCAAGCGCAATGCCCAGCGCCTGACCACTGACTTAGAGCAGTCGATGCAATCCCTGATGGCCGGGATGGAGTCTAGGTTGGAATTTCGATAACAAATTCTGACCCTTTGCCCTGTTCCGAGATGCAGGTCAGGCTGCCCCGGTGCTTTTCGGTGACAATTTGGTAGCTAATCGATAGTCCGAGGCCAGTGCCTTTGCCCACGGGTTTGGTCGTAAAGAAGGGGTCAAATAACCGTTGTTGCTGGGCTTTGGTCATACCGGGGCCGTTGTCGGTAATGCGGATCTGGAGACGATCGCTGCCAACCAGCATGGTTGTAATCCGAATCGTGGGATCTCTCTGGGTAGCCACTTCTTCCAGGGCATCCAGGGCATTACTGAGAATGTTCATGAACACCTGATTGAGCTGGCCAGGGTAGCACTCCACCAGGGGCAGATTGGCGTAGTCCTTGATAATTTCTACCCCTTTATGGCCCGATCGCGGCTTAATCCGGTTCTGCAAAATCATTAAGGTGCTGTCGATGCCTTCATGGATATTCACCGACTTCACCTCGGCTTCGTCCATGCGGGAGAAGTTACGCAGGGAGAGTACAATCTTCTGGATGCGTTCTGCCCCCACCCGCATGGATGTCAGCAGTTTGGGCAGATCTTCCACCAGAAACTCCAGGTCGATCGCGGCGGCTTCCGTTTGAATTTCCGAGGCCGGGTTGGGGTAATGGTGCTGGTAGAGCTGGATCAAGTGCAACAGATCGTGGGCGTACTCGTCGGCATGCTTCAGGTTGCCATAGATAAAGTTGACCGGGTTATTGATTTCATGGGCGATCCCGGCGACCAGTTGACCCAGACTGGACATTTTTTCACTCTGAATCATCTGAGACTGGGTTTGCTGGAGTTCCCGCAGGGCCTGTTCCAGCTGCTGCGCTTTACTCTCTGTCTGGGTATAGAGATCGGCCTGGGTCAGGGCGATCTCCAATTGCCCCATGATCGCCTGCAGGAGTTCTACTTCTTCCTCGGCCCAGAGCCTTGCTTCCTTGCTATTGCTACAGCTAATTACCCCAATTCTGCCATTTTGCATTTGCATTGGGATGACCAGCACCGATCGCATCCCCAGCAGACGGACAAAACGTTGCCAGAGGGGATCGGCCACGGTACCGATATCATCAACCCGCAGGATTTCCAGATTCAGCAGCAGGTTGGCTAAGGGGCCAACGACGGAGGCCGGGTAGGTGCCCGTCAGGTCGGCTGCATCCGGGCGGCGGGCTTCCTTAATCACTTCCCAAAAGGGTTCTTCATCTTCCGGGTGGTACCAGGCAAACTGGCAGCGATCGGTCTGTAAAAAGCTGCGGATTTCTTGCAGGGTGGTTGTCAGGATGGTATCAAAATCCAGGGAGTTGCGAATTTGTCCAATCAGGCAGTTGAGCAGACGTTCCCGCTGAGCCTGCTCCCGTAGTTGCTGTTCCGAAGCCCGCAGGGCCGCTTCGATTTGCTTTTGGGCCGTAATGTCAATGTTGGCCCCCAGGGTACCCAGAATTTTGTTGCCACTCCGAACGGGAGCCAGGATCATGAAACAAATTTTAGGTTTGCCATCGATCACATACTCATTTTCTAGATGTAACACTTCTCCGGCCAGCACCCGGGCGTTTTGCATTTGCCAGTCGGCTAAGACTTCCGGAGGCAAATTCATATCTTCCGGCCGTTTGCCAATGTGATTGCCCCAATCACTGATATCTGCCGAATTTTGCATGACGTAACGGCAGTCCAGATCACAGGCCCAGAGCCCAAAAGGTAGATTATCGAAGAAGGCCCGCAGACGGGCTTCGCTATCTCGCAGGGCGGCTGTGCGTTCCTCAAATCTGGCTTCCAGGTCTTCATTCAACCTGTGCAGAGCCAGTTCTGCCTGTTTGAGGGCAGTAATGTTACTGCTGGTACCAATAATTCGATAAATTTCTCCGGCCCGATTGTGTAGGGGAGACAGAGTTGTATAAGCCCAGGTTTCTACCCCATTCAGGGTCAGACATTCTTCGTAGGAAATGGCCGTTCCGGCTCGCAGACAGCGTTCGTAATTGTGCCGTAACGTTTTGCCGATCTCTGGCCCAAATACGGCTTCCGGGGTTTTACCCTGAATCTCTAGGGTAGTCATTCCGAGGGTACGCTCCGTCAGGGGATTGAGCCCGACGTATTGAAAATCACTGGTTTCGGTGATGTCAATGACGTAAATGTTGAGTTCTACCCCATCGTAAATACTGCGGAGAAATTCTTCCCGTTTTTGTAACTCTATTTCTGCTTCATGGCGACGGGTGACATCCAGCATTAACCCATGCCAGATAATCGAGCCATCGGGCTGGCGCTCGGGACGGGCTGCTCCCTTGATACATTTCAGCTTGCCGGAGGGTAACACCAGGCGGCCTTCCCATTGCCAGGGTTCAAAGCTGGTGGCGGACTGCTGGATACTGCGATCGAACTCGCTGCGATCGTCGGCATGAATGGTATCCAGTAGCAGGCTGGCACTGGCCTGAATTTCTTCCGGAGAAAGTTCGTAAATTTCGTAGCTACCTGCATTCACGTAGGGAAACGAGCAGGTTCCATCCGGTTGCCGTTTCAACTGATACAGCATACCTGGCAGGTTGGCGGAGAACCTTCTAAATCGGGCTTCACTTTGCTGCAGGGCGGCGGCGGCTGACGATTGAGAGGTGTCTTCGACTGAGGTTCCGGGTTCCAGGTGGGTGACCTGACCAACCACCCTGCCAGCAGCATCGTAGAGGGGCGTGTGGCGGGCTTCCAGGGTTGGGGGCCAGGCAACTTCCTGAACCGGTTTGCCCACGATATCCCAGGGCTGGAGCTGGCCCGCAACCCGGGCGAAGGCCCGATTACAACCTGCATAGGTGGCTTCGGTATCCGTCCAGGCGATGGCCTGGGGCAGGCTATCTAGAATCTGTTGAAATAACGGGGGAAAGGGGGAAGACGGTGGGGCAGATGAATCGTTGACTCGAAGGAAGGGCTCGGGGACGGCTGGCTGCATATCTCCTGGGTTGGCTCCAAATAAGCAGGACAAAGTCCCAGATCGGCGATCGATCTGCTACGGGTTTAGTATGCCCAGCGATAACACCCGATTAACGTTCTTCTCAAAATTTTTCCCCTTTTTTGGAGCAGGGTTTCTGCTTCTGGAGAGTAGCCCCTTTTGAGTTACTTTTCGGTTAAGGTCCAGGAACCGTCCCAGTCTTCGGGAGGCGGGTTGCGTAGCCAGTGCTGGCAGCGATCGAGGTGAAGATTGGCGGATTTGTCTTCTTTGTTCAGGTTCAGAACCATGCCAAATTCGGCCATAGCCATCGGGAAGTTGCGGTTCAGGTAATAGTCCCGCCCCTTGTGGTAGTGTTCAATCACCTGTTCCTGCTCACTGCTCAGGGGATCGGAACGCAGGCCCACCAGCTCATAGACCTTAACGGGTTTATCCTTCCCTTTCACTCTGATATAGTCCAGCTGTCTGGCCCAGATCCGCTCTTTGCAGGGTTCGTAGGTGTTTTCGCTAATCACAATATCGGTACCATACTGCTTGCTGGCTCCTTCCAGACGGGAGCCCAGGTTGACGCCATCGCCAATGGCGGTAAACTCCATCCGTTTGCTGGATCCGATGTTGCCACTGATCACACTGTCGGAGTTGATGCCGATGCCGATGCGGATCGGGTGCTGCTGTTGCCTGGCCCGTTTGGCATTAAAGGCGGTGAGGCGTTCCCGCATCTCAAGCGCCGTTTGCACCGCCATCCACTGGTGGTCAGCCAGGGGTAAAGGGGAGCCGAAGACGGCCATGATCGCGTCTCCAATATATTTGTCGAGGGTGCCCTTGTATTCAAACACCGCATCTACCATGGATTCAAAATATTCGTTCAGCATCTCTACCACTTCTTCGGCCCGCAGGCTTTCAGTGAGAGTCGTATAGCTGCGAATGTCGGAGAACAGAACGGTGACTTCCTTGCGATCGCCCCCCATCTTGGCCGCGTCGGGGTTTTCTAAGAGCTGTTCGGCCAACTCCTGGGTCATGTAGCGGTACATGGTGCTCTTGAGCCGCTTTTCATCGCTGATGTCTTCCATGACGACTAGGGCTCCCGATACCCGGGTACTGTCGTTGGCATCGGCCATGGTGTTAATCGAGAGATTAATACTGTGCTGCTCTTCGCCACTGAAGGGTTGTAGCGTCTGGTCGGGATAATATTGTTGACGGCTCTTTTCATCTTTGGCAGCCAGGGCCGAGCCGAACCAGCGACTGAAGTCTCCTTTCTCGATTTGAATCAATTCAGCGATGGATTTACCTTCCAGGCTGTCCTGCTCATTCATTCCCAGCAGTTGCTTGGCACTCTCATTGGCAGCCACGATGCGGCCTTCTTTGTCCGTCGAGATCACACCATTGGACAGCGATCGCAGGATATCCCGCTGCATTTGTTCTTGCTGGCGTACCGTTTCGAACAGCTTGGCATTTTGCAGGGCGACCCCGGCCTGAATGTTGAAGGTCTGCATGAACTCCTGGTCGGTCGGGTTGAAGCTGGCATTCCAGCATTCTGGGGCTTTGGGATAGTCCGCCGGGTCGTAGGCCGGATGTTCTCCCTGCCGCCGCTTATTCACCAGTTGAGTCACCCCAATCAGCTGGCGATCGGCGTTGAAGACCGGCATACAGAGCATGCTGCAGGTTCGGTAACCGGTTCGCTTGTCGGTGTCTTTGGAGGTCTGGGAGTTGGGGTGGTCGTAGAGATCGAAGGGGATCAGCAGGGGCTCCCCGGTAATCGCCACCTGGCCTGCAAAGGAACCGGCATCCTTGGGAATTCGCAGTTCTTTTTTGACTCCATTGATGGGAATTTTGGTCCAGAGCTGGTTGCGCTCTTCGTCGATCAGCCAGAGAGTGCTGCGATCGGCGTTCATCAGCTTTTTGGCTTCATCCATCACGTTTTCAAGGGTGACCTCCAGATCGAGGCTGCCCTTACTGAGGGACTGGGTTGCCTGGATCAGGGCATTGGCGGCCCGTTGCTTCTGGGTGGCGATGTAGAAGGAACGGGATGATTCGAGAATGAGGCGAATCGAGGGGGCAAACTCCCGGAATACCTGCTCATCGTGGGCGGTGAAGCCATCCATATCAATCCGCTGCTCTAAGGACAGGGAAGGCTCCGCATGTTTCTTAACTTTATTGATCAGTTGAATTACCGCTACCAGATTCCCAGAGTCGCTCAGGAGGGGCAAAGCCAGCATCGTGTAGGTGCGGTAGCCCGTCTTGGTATATTGAATCTTGGCTTGCACCGATCGGGGATCATCGAAAAAATCGTAGGGAATATTGACTGCCTTCTTGAGGGTGGCCACTTCTCCAGCGATCCCCTTGTCCTTCGGTACCCGAATTTCGATCGTGCCGCCCCCTTCCTTTGCAGCGGTGGTATAGAGTTCGTCCTTCTCTTCGTCCAGCAAAAAGATGGTGGTGCGATCGGCGCTCAAGAGTTCTCCGGTTTTGGCCGTAATTGAACTGAGCATCTCTTCCAGGATTGTGTCAAACCCCTGCATATCCAGCATGGATAGGGTTTGATTGACGATCTGCAGGCGTTGTTCAACGTCAAAAACAACCTCTTTAAATTTCTCTGGAGTGAGGGGAGCCAGGAAAGTACTGAAGGTGCCTTTGGTGGTGGTGAGGGCTCCGCCGGGGGTATGCACCCCCTGATTTTTATCAAACTGAGCCTGAGTCACAATTTCGGTTGCTGCCGCGTCGCTGCTGGGGTTAATAACTTCCAACTCTCCCACTGCTTCGATATCGATTGTGATTTCACTATTGCGGGAATCGGGCAAATGCGGCATCGGATTGGTCATGGCTCATCTAGAAGAGATATAAGGTGATTTAATTTATAGAAAGTTAGAGCTAAATTCTTGATGCAGGCTCAGTTTCAAGGCTTGTCGGGATGCTGTAGCGGTGGACGTGAAACGAGATAAGCACGATCGTTAGAACCTTAGTTTAACCTATGAAGATTTTTGCACTAATGTCTGGAATTGTGTGTACTAACGCTTACTGTTGAACTCACGATTGCCCCCTATCTTCCCAAAGGTTTAGCAGATTGTATTCACACTTTATCGCTAAGCCTGACGAGAAATCTTAGTTTTTGCTGATTTCGTCTTAGGGCTGGCCGTCTGGGATGAAACAGACTGCTGTGGTTGTTCAGCTGGAATTTGGCGCAGGGTAGCTGCCTGATTCAACAGGGATTCAGCAAAGGCGTAGGCGGCGGTATCCACCACTCCCCTGGCCTGCACCGAGGCTCCCCCGGCCAATTGGGCCAGTTCCTGTCGGCGTTGTTGTTGATCGAGGGCGGCGACCCGCACCACGGTGCGAACATCGGGATTTTGCTCCGGGGCCTCGGGCAGAACCGGTACTGTTTTGCTGGCCTTGCCTTTGCGGCCTTTACCCTTGACCGGTGTGGGATCAGCCTCCGGCGTTTCGCTGGTATCTCCTGGGTCTGCTCCAATCACCTGTTTGGTGACGCGAAAGTGCTGGTCGGCAATGGCCGCCACGATCGGCTGGTGGGTGACACAGAGAACCTGGTGATACTGACTTAATTGGTGCAGCTTTTCGGCGATCGCCTGGGTGACTCGGCCGGAAACTCCGACATCAATCTCATCAAATACCAGGGTACCCACGGAATCTACTTGAGAGAAACAGGCCTGTAAAGCCAGCAGGAAGCGACTCATTTCTCCGCCAGAAGCAATTTCCGTCAGGGGTTGCAGGGGTTCCCCGGGGTTGGGGCTGAACAGGAAGCGGATGCGATCGGCTCCCAGGGCGGTAGGAGGGCAGGGGGTGACTTCTACTTGAAATTTCACCTTTTCCATGGCCAGGGGTTTTAGTTCGTTGACCAGCCGGGCTTCCAGATTGCTGGCCGTAGACTGCCGGATCTGGGTTAATTGGGCGCAGACCTGGGTCAGTTCGGTTTGTCGTTGCTGGTAAGTGTGTTCCAGCTGTTCCAGGGATTCGCCCCCACCGTTCAGCTCTTCCAGTTGGCTCTGCAACTGCTCTTGCAGGGCGATCGCGTCGGCCAGGGTCGGGCCATACTTGCGGCAGATTTGCTTCAGTTCCATCATCCGCATTTGAACCTCTCCCAACCGATCGGGATCAGCTTCCAGACTGTCTCCGTAAAGGCGAATTTCTCGCCCGGCCTGGTTAACCTGAGCCAGGGCGTTACTTACCAGTTCCAGAATCGGTTGAATTTGGGAATCGTATTCCACCATGTCTTGCAGGGTGGCTTCGGCCTGACCCAGCAAATCTAAGCAGGCATCGGTGCCGCTCTCATTTTCGTAAATCGCCTGACCGACTTCGTAACTCTGTTGTTTCAGGGTGACGCTATGGTTCAACCGCTTCTCTTCCTGGGCCAGTTGTTCTAGTTCCTCTGGGTCCTGCAGGTTGGCATTGTTCAGTTCGTTCAGCTTGTACTCGATCTGATCCAGAAGTTGCAGCCGGTCTTGCTCGGATTTACGCCGCTTTTCCAGAGCCTGTAATGCCTGGTGGTAGGCGGCGTAGGCCAGTCCCACCCGATCGCGCTGTTGCAGCAGGGGGGCACCGCCGTAGCTGTCCAGCCATTCTCGCTGTAGTGGGGGTTGGCCAATCTGCACCGTTTGGCCCTGGGCCGTGATTTCTACCAGGTGTTCCCGCAGGGCTTCGATCTGCTGTTTGTTAACCAGAACCCCATTAATCCGGGAGCGGTTGCGCTGGGTTCCCTGGCTGATGGTGATTTCTCGGCTACAGACCAGGGTTTGCTCGTCGATAATGTCAATTTCCTGCTGCTGTAGCCAGGTTTCTAGATGGGAATCGAGACGAAAGGTGGCTTCGATCAGGGCCCGATCGGTGCCGGTGCGAACCACCCGACTGGTGACTTTGCCACCCAGGGCCGCATCGATCGCATCCAGAATGATCGATTTCCCGGCCCCCGTTTCCCCTGTCATTACGGTCATACCTGTACCCAGGTTTAACTCCAGGTAGTCAACCAGGGCAAAGTTTTCGATCCGTAGAGAAAGCAACATGGGCAAAATGATAGTGATGACTGGCGCGTGTTTTTATGCTGGAGCAAGAAATCAGGGATGCTGGCAATTTACGTCTTTAAACCTACACTGTTAGCGTTGACTTGCCACCCTGCATTGCGGGGCCTCTGATTGACAACTCTTGACCTTTTTATCCCGGCCTCCCCTCCATCATGGTAACGATCTCTGATGCGATGACCAATGCCTTTCAGGCCTATCAAACGCGAAACCTGCTCCTGGCTGAGCAGATCTGTCGTCAGGTCATGGCCCAGAAGCCGACCTATATTCCGGCTCTGCACCTGCTGGGGGCGATTGCCCAGCAGACGGGTCGTCTCGACCAGGCGATCGCCTGTTATCGGGGCATTTTAAGCCTTAACCCGGAGCATTTTGAAGCCCTGACCAATCTGGCCATCGCTCTGCAGGAGCAGGGAGAGCTGGATCTGGCCCAGGAGTATTTTCACAAGGCCCTGGCCCTCAACCCCGACCATGCCAGGTTGCATTTTAATCTGGGCAACCTGCGGGTGTGCCAGAAGGATTGGAAAGCAGCCGCAACTCATTTTCGTCGGGCGATCGCGCTGCAACCGGGTTATGGGGCAGCTCACGCCAATCTGGGCCAGGCTCTACACCGTCAGGGGCAGTTAATTGAAGCGGCGGACCACTACCGCCAGGTGCTGGTACTGCAACCGGAAGCGGCGGATATGCACCTGACCCTGGGGAATTTGCTGGAGGAGTTGAACCAGGTGGCGGCGGCGGTAGACCATTACGAACGGGCCCTCGCCCTGCAACCGGGGTGGGCCGCAGTCCACAACAATCTGGCCCTGGCCCTGAGACGGTTGGGCCAGCCTGAGCGGGCGATCGACCATTTGGGGCAGGCGATCGCCCTGCAGCCCGATTATGCCGTAGCTCACAATAATTTAGGAGTGCTGTTGCAGGAACAGAATCGGGCAACAGAAGCCATCCACCACTGTCAGCAGGCGATCGCCCTGCAACCTGACTATGCCGCGGCCCACCTGAATCTGGGGTTCGCCTGCCTTACCGCCGGAGAGTTTCGCCGCGGGTTTGCCGAACATGAGTATCGTTGCCAGATGCGCCACTTTGAGCTGCCCGCAACCTGTCAACCCCTGTGGGATGGGGGTGATATAGCTGGCAAAACGATGCTGGTGCTGGTAGAACAGGGGTTTGGGGATGCCATTCAGTTTATTCGCTACGTCCTTCCCCTGGCTCAACTGGGTTGCCAGGTGATTGTGGCCTGTCAGCCAGAATTAATCCGGTTGTTTCAAACCCTGCCGGGGGTAAGCCAGGTGGTCAACCGAGATCACCCCCTACCCGCCGTGGATGTTTATACCCTTTCCATGAGTTTGCCCCACCTGCTGGGCGATCGCCTGTCAGATCCCCTCTGGCCCCGGGTGCCTTACCTGACTCCGCCCGCCGTAGATAGCTCTCTGCCCCGGGAATTAACCCAGCTTTCCCCGGAGCGTCTGAAAGTGGGTCTGGTCTGGGCCAGTGGGCTGCCGCGGCAATCCCTCGAACTGCGCCGGTTTGAGTTACATATCCGGTCCCATGACAATCGCAGTCTCCCCCTGGCCCAACTGGCCCAGGCGCTGCCGGAAACCACCGCCCCCTTCAGTTTGCAGGTTGGCCCCCAACGCTCTGACCTGGAAGCCACTGGTCTGGCCCATAGGATTCTCGATCTGAGTCCAGTGCTAACCGACTTTGCCGCCACGGCGGCGGCGATCGCCCACCTGGATCTGGTGATTTCTGTTGATACCTGTGTGGTGCACCTGGCCGGGGCGATGGCCAAACCAGCCTGGCTGCTCCTGCCTTTTTATGCCGATTGGCGCTGGTTGCTGGAGCGACAGGATAGTCCCTGGTACCCGACAATGCGGATTTTCCGTCAACCCCAACCGGGAGATTGGCAATCAGTCCTGGTTCAACTCAGCGCAGCCCTGGAGGCAATGCCATGAATGCTGCCCTGGGTACCGTCTTAAACCGGGCCATGCAGGCTTATCGGGTAGGCAATTTGTTTGAGGCCGAATGGCTCTGTCAGGATGTCCTGCAACAGCAACCGGGCACGATCGCCGCCCTCCATTTATTAGGGGTGATTGCTTACCAGACGGGGCGGTTAGATTCGGCGATCGCCTACTATCAATCGGTGATTGCCCTGAATCCGGCCCACTTTGAGGCCCATGGCAACCTGGCCGTCGCCCTGCAGGAGCGGGGAGATCTGGAAACCGCCGCTGCCCATTTTGAGCAATCCCTGGCACTCAATCCAACCCATGCCCCGACCTATTTCAACCTGGCCAATCTGCGGCTGAAGCAGGGCCAACCCGAACCGGCGATCGCCCATTATCAGCGGGCCATTGCCTTAAAGCCCGGGTATGTACCGGCCTACAATAACCTGGGCAACGCCCTGCGACAACTGGGCGACCTGGAGGGGGCGATCGGGCAATATCACCACGCGATTCGGCTGGATCCGAACTATGTTCAGGCTTATAACAACCTGGGCAATCTGCTGTTGCAACGGGGGGAACCGGCGGCGGCGATCGCTCAGTACGAAAAGTCCCTCGGATTACAGCCTGATAATCCTGACATCTACTACAACCTGGGCAATGCCCTGCGGGAACTGGTGCAACTGGATAGTGCCATTCAGGCCTATCAAACTTCCCTGCGGCTGGAACCCGATCGGGCGGAAGTCTATAACAACCTGGGATTGTGCTTTCACGAACAAAATCGCTGGGGACAGGCGACGAGTCATTTTGAACGGGCTCTGGCCCTGGCTCCTGACCATCTGGAGGCCCATATCAATTATGGAATTTTATTGTTTGAACAAAATCGCCTGCCGGAAGCCACCGACCACTTTGAGCAGGCCATAGCCCTCCAGCCAGACTACCCGGCGGCCCACATTAACCTGAGTTTTGCCCTGTTGTCAGCCGGGGATCTGCGGCGAGGTTTTGCCGAGTACGAATGGCGCTGGCAGTATGAAGCCTTCGAGGCTCTGCTGGTCGAACAACCCCGCTGGGATGGCTCTGACCTGACCGGTAAAACCCTGTTGCTTTACGCCGAACTGGGCCTGGGGGATGTGTTGCACTTCATTCGCTATGCTCCCCTGATTGCTGGTCGGGCCAAACGGGTGATTTTAGATTGTCGGCCAGAGTTAATTCGGCTGTTGTCAACGGTGCCAGGCATTGATGAATGGGTGCCCCGGGGGGGCGATCGCCCCGCCTTTGATGTCTATTCTCCCTTGATGAGTCTGCCCCATCTCCTGGGAGACGAATTAGAAACCATTCCCCAGCGGGTGCCCTATTTACAGGTGGTGCCCAGCGGGTTTGAATTGCCAGAGAGGGAACCCGATCGGTTCAATATTGGAATTACCTGGGCCAGTGGGGTGCCGCGTAACTATGGCCACCAGGAGTCCTACCGGCGCTACCTGCGCTCTTACAAGAGTCGAACCGCTCCCCTGGCGTTGTTTATGCAGCTGCAAAATCTGGCGGGGGTTAAACTTTACAGCCTGCAACTGGGAGAGCACCAGACCGATATTGCCCGCTACGGATTTGACAGAGAGGTATGTGACCTCAGTCCCTATCTCCAGGATTTTGCTGATACAGCCGCTGCGATCGCCCAACTGGATCTGATCATTTCCGTGGACACAGCCCTGGTTCATCTGGCCGGAGCCCTGGCCCACCCGGTCTGGACGGTGTTGCCCTTCGCCCCCGACTGGCGCTGGATGCTGGAACGGCAGGATAGCCCCTGGTATCCTACGATGCGCCTCTTCCGGCAGGATCACCCCGGCGATTGGGAAGGGGTAATGGCCAGGGTGCTGTGGGCGTTACGGGACTTGCTGCGGGGGCGGAACTGAGAAGCTGGGTCTGGTCTGTCTGCTGGTTTTCCGACCCGCCTGCCCGGTAAGCCGTATTTGCCCCCGGGGACAGAGCCGGGATACAACAGGAATACTTACCTTAGAGCAGTAGGGCTGGCAATTAGAATGGGCAGGGTTCGCCCCAGGGCAAAGTCCCTATTTTCCGGCTCCGCCCATGGCATGCTTGTCTGGGGCTAACAAATAGATCGATTTTATAATGAGAGATTTTGTCTCTCAATCCGTTGTTTTATGATCAGCGCTTGACTTGTTGTTACAATGCTTTACATCAGCGCTCTTATTTGGTTTTACCCATGAGTGTCCCCTCCGCAACTTCCCAATCCGTTTCCCTGGCTGCCGATCGGTCTGTGGCCTTTGAAGAAGAGGTTGATCCATCCCTGACGGGACGGGTGCCAGCGGTCTTGCCGGAGGTGTTGCAGGCCGGTGACCTGGCTCCGGAAGTGGAGGAACAGCTCAAACCGGTACTGGATCCGGAGGATGATTCTAAAGCGTTGCGCTACGATCCGCAGGCGATCGCGGCCTACTACGGCAATCGCCCTTTTCAGGTAACCGGACGGATTATTCAAATCCTGTTGCCTTTTCTTTCCTTTGGCCTGACCTGGTGGTGGGGGCACCGTACCGGGATGAGTGAGAAGCAGCAGAAACGACAGGCGGTGATGCTGCGGGAGATGCTGACTCGCCTGGGACCTGCCTTTATTAAAGTCGGGCAGGCCCTTTCTACCCGCCCCGACCTGGTGCCTCCCCTTTATCTGGAAGAACTGGCTCGTCTGCAGGATCAACTGCCTGCTTTTGACAATGCCCTGGCTTATCAGTTTATCGAAGAAGAGTTGGGCAGTCTTCCCCAGGATATCTATGCCGAATTAACGGAATCTCCGATCGCCGCCGCTTCCCTGGGTCAGGTTTATAAGGGCCGGCTCAAGACCGGAGAGATGGTGGCGGTCAAGGTGCAGCGGCCCGGACTGGCCCAGAGTATTGCCCTCGATACCTACATCCTGCGGGGTATGGCGGCTTTTATCATGCGTAAGGTGAAGCGGGTTCGCAGTGACCTGGTAGCCATCATGGATGAGTTTTCCAGTCGCATCTTTGAAGAGATGGACTATACCCAGGAGGGTCGCAACGCGGAACGCTTTGCCCAACTCTACGGGCAGATGAAAGATATTTACGTGCCCAAGATCTACTGGCAGTACACCGGACGACGGGTACTGACGATGGAATGGATTACGGGCACCAAGCTCACCCAACCGGAAGCTATCCGGGCCCAGGGAATTGATGCCACTTATTTAATTGATGTAGGGGTGCAGTGTTCCTTGCGGCAGCTCTTAGAGAATGGTTTCTTTCATGCCGATCCCCATCCCGGCAACCTGTTAGCGACCCCGGAAGGAAAGCTGGCCTACCTCGACTTCGGCATGATGAGTGAGGTCAAACCGCCCCAGCGCTACGGTCTGATTGAGGCGATCGTGCATCTGGTCAACCGCGACTTTGAGGCCCTGGCCCAGGATTATGTGAAGCTGGAGTTTCTCTCCCCCGATACTGACCTGACTCCTATCGTTCCTGCCTTTGCGGCGGTTTTTAATGAAGCCCTGGGAGCCAGTGTGGCGGAAATTAATATCAAGAGTATTACTGACCAGCTCTCAGAATTGATGTACGAATACCCCTTTCGGGTGCCGGCCTACTACGCCCTGATCATTCGATCGCTGGTGACCTTAGAAGGGATTGCGATCAATGTGGATCCAGAGTTCAAGGTCTTGAGTAAAGCCTATCCCTACGTCTCCAAGCGGTTACTCACTGACCCGGCTCCCGAACTGCGGGCTTCCCTGCGGGATCTGCTGTTTAAGGATGGCCGGTTTCGCTGGAATCGCCTGGAAAATCTCCTGCGGAATGCCCGCAGTAACGCCGATTACGACCTGGATCGGGTGGTCGATCAGGGGGTAGACTACCTGTTTTCCGATCGGGGTACTGTCATCCGCAAGTATTTGATTGAGGAAGTGATCAAATCGGTGGATGTGGTGGCTAACAATGCCTTTAACAGTTTTACCTACCGAGTGGGTGAGCGGTTTGGGCTGGCGGTTAACCCTCCTTCGGTCACCCCTGAAAGTCAGCAAACTCTGGAACATATCAAGCGCATCTGGAATATCTTGCGCGAGACCCAGGGGTTTGATGCCACTCGGTTATTGCCTCTGATTCCCAAACTTCTATTTAAGCCAGAGTTGCATCAGATGGGGCAGCAAATTGCCGGTGGGCTGGCTCAACGGGCGATCGCCCGGATGATTCGCGAATTTTTGCTGACGGATGAGCCCGTTGGAGCGCCGGATTTTTCTGGTACTAAGGTTCCACCCCAATTATCTCCAGCCCGGCAGTAAATTGTTACTTATACTTGACGACCTGGTGATCCTTCTGCATGCTTAACCTAAGCTGCGGAAGAGAGCGCTATGAGTGAGCATTCCTTTGGGTTACGGTTATTTGGTAAAACGATTCCGCTCTATGTCCAGATTCTGATTGCCCTGGTGCTGGCCGTGGTTCTGGGAGTTGCTCTGGGGGCCGGCAATCCCTCTCCCGCTGCTGCAGAGTTTGCTAAGGATCTGGCCATCCCCTGTAATCTGGTACTGAAGGCGTTACGGGCCCTGGCCACCCCGCTGATCTTGCTGGCCGTGTTGCATGCCTTTCTGACCGCCGAGATTCCCGGAACTGCCGGGCGGCGATTGGTCTGGTTGCTGGTTTCCAATACGACCGTGGCGATTTTGATCGGGTTGCTGATTGCCAATCTGTTGCAGCCCGGAACCTGGGGCCAGGTAAGTCCGCCTACGGCGGCAGAAGCCTCCCTGGTCAAACCCTTCGATCCCTGGGGATTACTGCAGGATACTATTCCCGATGCGGTTCTCAAACCCCTGGTTGATAACAATGTAATCCAGTTAATTGTCCTGGCCCTGGGGTTTGGTATTGCCTTGCGGGGGCTGAAGTCAGAGCAGGTGAAGCATGGCCGGTCTGCCTATTTGCCCCTGGAACAGACGATTACGCTGCTGTTTGAAGCGGTGATTCGGATTTTGCAGTGGGTGATTATGCTGGTGCCGATCGCTGTTTTTGGTATTGTCGCCCAGACGATCGCCCTCAAAGGGTTTGAACCCTTCAAAGCCCTGGGAGCCTTTGTACTGGCGGTACTGCTGGCCCTATCCCTCCAGGCCTGCTTTTACCTGCTGCGAGTACGACTGGGTTCCTGGGTAGGGCCGGGGCTGTTTCTCAAGGGTGGTTCCGACGCGTTTCTGACGGCTTTTTCCACCGATTCTTCTACCGCTACCATGCCGGTCACCTATCGTGGCCTGCTGGAAAAGATTGGCCTGCGGGAGTCTTCTGCCTCTTTGGGGGCGCTGGTGGGTAGCAACTTCAACAACGATGGCACCGCTCTCTACGAAGCGATGTCGGCCCTGTTTATTGCTCAGGTGATTGGCTTGCACCTGCCGATCGATAAGCAGTTGATCGTTGTTCTGACCTCAATTTTTGCTTCCGTTGGAGCCGCCGGAATCCCCGAGGCCGGTCTGGTGACCATGACCCTGGTGTTTACTGCCGTGGGTTTGCCGACGCAGTATATTGCGATTTTGTTGACGGTAGACTGGTTCCTCGATCGCAGCCGTACCGTGATCAATGTCATGGGAGATATGACCGTGAGCTGTCTGCTGGATGGCAGGGAGCCCAAGGTCACCCCTGAACTCTTCCTGGAGGAAGCCCTGGCTACCGAAGTAGATTGACCCCCAACGGTACCTGATGTCCCCGGAATCGCTCCAGGGGAACCTCCTACAATTCTGAGGGAGAATCGGGGGCGACAATTTCTCCATCCATGGTCAGAGGGGATTGCTGGTCTGTGATCAGGTCGCTCAACTCATGGAAAGTCACCCCCATGTGATCGCAGGCTTGTTGCAGTTCCTGCCGGAAGCGGTTCAGATCGGCTCCATAACCACAGAGGTTGGCTGCCGTTTCAATGCCCTGTTTGGCATTGGCCTGGGCACAATCTACCAGTTCCAGGCCGGTTAAAGGTTGGGATGCTGCCATCGGTATCCTCGCTTACATCTGTAATCTCATCAGTTGGCTCGGTACCTTTATTTGTAATGATTCACTGCTGGCTGATAATCCGCCCCGAGATGGAAAATCGCCCTTAGGATGGCAAGTTAATCAAAACCAAATTAAGTTTCGGGTTTTATGCAATTTACGATCCTTAATAAGAGCGTTGCCAGTACTTCCAGGCGGCGTAGGCGAGGGTGACGACTCCCGTCACGATCGCCGTTTCATCCACCTCAAACTGGGGATGGTGCAGGGGATAATTATGGCGGTCTTTAAACCCGACCCCGAGGCGAAACATACTACCGGGGGCATGCTCCAGATAAACCGAGAAGTCCTCTGCCCCAAGAGAGGGTTCATGGATTAATTGCACGCCCTGGTTACCCCAGGCTTCCTTGGCCGCGATTTCTAGGAGATGGGTGAGGGTTGGGTCGTTTTGCACCGAGGGTACGCCCCGCCGGTAATTCAGCTGGAAGTGAGCCCCGTAGGGTCGGCAGACATTGGCTACAATCTGTTCGATCCAGTTGGGCAGGGCGGCGCTGGTTTCTGGATGGAGCGATCGCACGGTACCCAGCAGAGTTACCCGATCGGCAATCACGTTGGGAGCCCGACCGCCATTGATTTGGCCAATGGTTAATACCACTGGACGCAGGGGGTTTTGAGTGCGGCTGATTGCCTGTTGCAGCGTCGTGATCACCTGGGCTGCAATCCAGACCGCGTCGATCGCCTCATGGGGCCGGGCTCCATGGCCCGATTCTCCAATGATGGTAATTTCCAGGTCATCGGCGGCAGCAGTCAGGGCTCCGTAGCGAATTCCCACCATACCGGCCGGAATCGAAGGAAATACATGGACGGAGAGAATACCACTCACCTGTTCCATCACCCCATCTGCCACCATCCAGCTGGCCCCCTGGGCAATTTCTTCCGCCGATTGAAACAGAAACCGAACATTTCCCGGCAGAGGTATATTCAGCTGGGACAGAATCATCGCTGTGCCCAGACCAACGGTGGTATGGACATCATGGCCACAGGCATGCATGATGCCTTCGCGCCGGGAGGCAAACTCTAAATTCGTGCGTTCCTGAATTGGCAGGGCATCCATGTCCGTGCGAATGGCCAGCAGGCGGTCGTCCTGTCCCTGGCCGCGCAGTTCCCCCACGACTCCGACCTTGCCAATCCCTTCCCTCACCTGTAGCCCACAGGAGGAAAGCACCCCGGCCACGTAGGCGGCTGTTTTGGCCTCCTGGCCACTCAGCTCCGGGTGGCTATGCAGATGACGACGAATCTCAACCAGGCGGGGGGCCAGATTGGTAGCAAGGTCTTTGATCTGGGTCAGCATGGGCTCATGTGTTGTGCATTACTTCCCATGATACGAAGTGTTACGAGGGAGGAGGATTATTTCGCCTTCGCTTCGAGATTTTCCAGTCGGCTCCAGAGTTCCTGGTTTTCTTTTTTCAATTGATCCAGTTCTTCCCGCAGTTGTTTGATCGCCTTATCGCTGCCAATCTGCTTCTGTACCCGTAGCACGGCTTCCTCTGCGATCCGCCGGACCCGACCATCGGGGGTCTGGTCGGCCAGAGCCTGGAGGATGCCGATCGCCCGGGGGGTTTCCATCTGGCCGAGGGCATTGACAACAGCTACCTGGGTCAGAAAGAAGGACTCCCGGGACAGTTCATTCAGGCGATTCAGAATACGTTCCAGGTTGACGTTATTTTGCCCGGTCGAAATGCCCCCTAAGGCCCGCACTGCCGCCAGCCGCAGAGCTTGAGGAACTCCCACGACAGTGTAGTCCAGAATCATATCCAGGGCCGCCTCAGAGGTTTTGATCTGGCTTAGAGCCGCGATCGCTCCGGCCCGAACAACTTCGTTCCAGCCCTGTCGTTCTTTCAGGGCCGACTTCAGCAGCTTTAAAGCCTTGTCTTCTTTCTCGGGCAGGCTGGTCACCACGCTACCCAGGGCCCGCAGGGCAGCGGCTTCTGTGTAGTAACTGGCATCTCCCTTTTCGGCGATCGGCTTGAGGGCTTTGTAACTGGCAAGGGTTTTAATTCCGGCCAGGGCCTCGATCGTTGCTCTCCGGACGCGGGCATCTTGATCCTGCAAACCGGTCAGTAGGCCACTGAAGGCCTGGTCTAATTTGATCGTGGCCAGATTGCGGGCAATTTCTACCCGCACTCCCCAGAAGGATTCTTCTTGCAACGCCTGGGAGAGGATCTTGACTACTTCTAAGCCCCCTTTTTTGACCAGGGCTTCCACCGCCGCAATCCGTGAAATTGGGTCGGGATCGTTTTGGAGCTGGGCTTTTAGCTCGGGCAGGGGGTACTCCAGGGTAACGGTTTTGAGAATCGGATTGCCCAGGTCGAAGCTGATATAGTCGGGTTTCTCCTCCAGAGGGAAATAAAAGGTCTGTTCCTTCTCATGGAGACGGACGGTAAAGGTTTTGGGGGAACTGGCGATATAACCCATCCCGATCGTCACCTTCAGGTCAAACAGGTCTTTGCCGTCATCACTGGCCTGGGTTTGGCTGACGCTGAGTTTGGCCAGGTTGCTATCCCCATCCCAGCTATAGGCCACCTTATAGTCAGGATGGCCGCCCCGAAAAACATACTGGTCAAATAAATAGAGAAGGTTGCGGCCCGTGGCTTTTTCGATCGCCCGCAGCAGATCTACGGTTTCGACGGTTCGATGGGCATTGTCCTTAACAAAGGTGGCGATCGCCTTCCAGAACAGGTCTTCTCCTAAGGCTGCGCGGATCATGTGATAGACGCAGGCCCCCTTCTCGTAGAGGTGGCGATCGTAGAGTTCGATCGCTTCTCGATAGACATGGGTGACGATCGGCCGCCGGTAGCGGGAAGCATCTTCGTCCAGGTAACTGCGGGCTTCATTCAACCGATAGTAGGCTGCTTCTTCGGCCCCGTATTCCCGCTCCGTCCACATGACTTCTGAGTAGGAGGCCATCCCTTCCTTAATCCAGGCATGGGACCAGTGTTTGATCACTACCAGGTCACCAAACCACTGGTGCGCCAGTTCGTGGGCCACCAGGCTTTCGGTGCTACGGTTATCGATCGCCGCCCGTTCATCCAGCAGACAGCGATCGGTGAGAATGGTCGTGGAGGTGTTTTCCATGCCGCCGAAGATGAAGTCATCGACGCAGACCTGGGCGTACTTGGGGTAAGGATAGGAATAGCCGTACTTCTGGCTGAAATACTCGATCATCTCGGGAGTTTTGCCCATGCTGATGCGGGCTTCCGTTTCCTTCCCCTTTTCCACATAGTAGGTGACGGGTTTGCCATTCCACTCATCCCGCAATTCTGCGAAGTCGCCGATCGCCAGCGCCATCAGGTAGGTGGGATGGATCTCTTTTTGATACCAGTGGTAGATCTTGTCATTGTCGGCTTCCTTTGTCTCGATTAACTCCCCGTTGGAAATGGCCATTAATTGCCTGGGAACGCGCACCCGGATCTCGGAACTGGCCAGTTGGCCGGGGTAGTCAAAACAGGGAAACCAGAAGCGGGAGTCTTCATCTTCCCCCTGGGTCCAGACCTGCAGCGGTTTGTCGGGGTAGTGCTTATCGGGGGCAATGAAGTAGATGCCCCGCTGGGGTTTTTCCACATGGTAGGCGATCTCGATCGTAAACACCTGACCAGCTTCTACTGCCTGCCCCAGGGTGATTTGCAGTTGTTCGCCATCGTAGTCAAAGCTCTGTTCTTGTTCTGCAATCATCACCTGATCAATGGTCAGATTGACGGCATCCAGCGTCAAATTTTTAATCCCGGAACGAATCGGGTTTAAGCGAATGGCACAGGTACCCTGGTAACTTTGGTTGGGAATGTCTATTATCAGATCGAGAAAGATATGTTCAACCTGACCTGGCCGATCGGGGTTGTAGTGGGGACGCGCGCCGGGTAACTCAAAGGATTTGTGAGCGTTGGTAGCTTGGTCGAAAAGGCGGGTAGACATGAGGTTGGTCGGATAATAGTAATTTCCCCTGCGCCAGCAAGGACACCGTTTCTTCAGAGTAACGTGTCTCCGGGCTTCCAGTTAGATATTTCTCTGGATGAAAATTAAGCTAACAGAGAAAATTACGGTATGACAAAAGCTGGACAGACCAGAGTATGTTTTGATACTTTATGGGCTAAATTGCTCTAGGTAAAGGGGTGTTAAGCTCTATCGTCGGACAGGCTGGTGTGCTTAAGTTATTGTTCTGGATAGGACTGGCCCTGGGCAACTATGCTCAAGGGGCCAATTCTACGGAGGTTTTTTCCCCGGACATCCCTGCGCCTTCCCTGGAGTCCATTGTAGAGGTAGGTGGTTCTGATTCCCAGGATCGGGTGCCTGCGGTTGCCCAATTAACGGATGTGCAACCAGAAGATTGGGCCTTTCGGGCTTTGCAGGATCTGGTCGATCGCTACGGTTGTCTGCAGGGTGACCCGGCGGCCCGATTCCGCGGTGAGCAACCCCTGAGGCGGTACGAATTTGCTGCTGGTCTGGAGGCATGTCTGGCCAGAATGACGGAACGACTGGCTGTGCCTGGGGATGAAGGGGCGATCAGTCAGGCCGACTGGCAAACGGTGCAACGGTTGCAGACCGACTTCGCGGCAGAACTGGCCACCCTGCAAGGTCTGGTTTCCGGTTTGGAAGCCCGTGCGACCCGTCTGGCCACCCGGCAATTTTCTACTACAACGGTTTTAAGTGGACAGGCAATTTTTGCCCTGGCTGCCGCCACCGGAGGTAAACCCCCGGGATTGGGGGAGGCTAACCCGGTGCTGGCTAATCTGGTGCAGTTACAGCTAACCTCTTCCTTCACCGGACGAGATCTGTTGCGTACCGTTATATCTGCCGGGAATTTTGCCGAGGAAGGGTTTGCCAATTCCCGATCTCTGAATACCTATATGGCTCTGTTGTCTTACCAGGCAGATCAGGGGAATCAATTACAACTCAGTTCCCTCGATTACCGTCTGGCCGTCGGCGATCGACTGGTGCTTACCTTGCAGCCCGTTGGTTTCAGCCTCTACAGTGTGCTCAGCCCCAACTCTTCCTACCTGGATGCCGGACAGGGGGCGATTTCTCGCTTCGCGGCTGTAAATCCAGTGTTTCGCCTCGGTAATCTGGATACCGGCATCGGGCTGGATTGGTTGATGTCCGATCAATGGCGCTTACAACTGGCCTACGGGGCTCGCCATGGCTCAGAACCGGAGGCAGGGTTTTTCAGTTCCGGGCACCAGGCTCTCGGGTTGCAATTTCTCCATAAGCCGAACGCCAATCTGATTCTTGGTCTGGCCCTGGTCAATGCTGCCTCCCGGAATGGGCAGCTGGATACCTTTACGGGCAGTGCCAATGCCGATACCGGCGGGGGGGCGGGCCAGCCTGCTTCGATCACTGCCCTGAGTTTCAGTCTGCGCTGGCGGGTAGCTCCCACAGTCACCCTGGGAGCCTGGGCCGGAGCGATGATTAGTGATTCCACCTTTGGTCTGATCTGGCGGGAAATAGTTAGTTCTCCCGATCGCATTGATCTAGAAGAGTTCGGAGCCATCAGTCTGACGACTACCTACCTGCTATCTCTCGGTATCGATGACCCCTTCGGTCGCCAGGGAGATCAATTTGGGGTGCTACTGGGGCAACCTCCCCGGTTGGTTGCCGGGGTACTGGTCGAGGGACTTGATACGGGGACATCCCTGCATCTAGAGTCGTATTACCGGTTGCGGTTGAACGATCGTCTTTCCCTCACTCCCGGGTTTTTCTACATCACCAATCCCGGTCATCTGCGGGAAAACAACAATATTTTTGTTGGCACCCTGCGGGCTACGTTTAACTTCTGACTTCTGGAATTATGCTTGCTATGCTGCCTTCTTCCCTCCGCTTTCTCGCTCTTGGGCTTTCAGGCTGTGCCCTGTCTGGTCTATTCCTGTTGTTTCCAGGCAAGACAGCGGCGCAACAGGTAACGAGTGCCACGATCGTCGAGATTTTAGACAGTGATCAGGTGTTCATTCAGGAGCGCAAAGCTCGCCGTAACGATGTTGGACGCTTGGGCCAGCAAATCCGTACAGCCCGGGCCCGGGCCGGGTTACGCCTGAATCTGGGAGCGGGGCTGCGTCTGGGCCGCAACTCTTCGATTATTGTCGGCAGTGATTGTGTTCGGTTGACCCGGGGCCAGGTGTTACTGACGGGGGCCAATCGGCGGGGTTGCGTTGGCTCGATTATTGCCGCCACCCGGGGGACGGTCTATGTGCTGGAACTGACTGAGCAAAATCAGTCTCGGGTGACGGTACTGGAAGGAGAAGTCGTGGTTTCCAGCGAAACTGCTGCCCAGACCTCCGGCCTCTCCGTCAAAGCGGGAGAAACTCTCACCGCCAGCGATACCGGAGTTTTGAGTCCGGTCAGCCCTTTGAGCCAGAGCCAGTTACAAAATCTGAGTAATTCCCTGCTAGAAGGCTTTCAGGAGTCTTTGCCCGACCTGGAAAAAGTCGTCTTAAAGCCGCAAACCGATGGTTTTACCAGCACCTTTTTAGGCGAAGCGCTGACGGGCGGCGATAGTTTTAGTCGCCCTTCTGATCCCCAAAAAGGTGAGTCTGCTACGAATTTCACCAGCCTTGGCAACACCTCAGGAACCTTTCTGCGAACCGGTGAGAACACCGCCACCTTTACCCCCGCAACGGGTGGGCCGATCGTGCCCATTACGGTGAACTTTGATAGCCAAACAATCACGATCGGGGGCGTCAGTGGCATTGCCAGTTCCCTTGGCCTGAGTGGAAATAATGCCTCGGGCACCGTGATTTTGCAGAATGGGCAGGCGATTCGTCTGGAGGTGTTTGGGGTGAATCGCAAGGAACCCCGGATTGGTACAACCCTGCCGGGCCAATTGTCCGTGGGCAGTGTCCGCGATCGATGAGTTGCGCCTGGCTATCGGGTCAGATTTTCCCACTTGTCGGGGCTGTCGAGGTAAGTTCGCAGTTCCTCCAGCACCTGCTGGTAAAGCAGGCGATCCTGGGGAGTTTGACCAATCAAGCTGTATAGCTTCACTGTCCCCTGCCGTCCCCGCAACTCGTGTTCTCCCAGGTAGACAACTTCTACCTGATCCCGCACCAGACAGTAGACCGACTCGGTAATCAAAATATCAGTCCAGAATTGCTTGGTCATTGCTTCAACCCGGCTGGCGACATTGACGGTATCGCCTAAAATTCCGTATTCCCGCCGTTCCAGGGAACCCAGGTCGCCAGCAATCACCTCTCCAAAACAGATGCCGATGCCATTGAAGAAGGGGACCAGGCCCTCTCGGCGAAACTCCTGCCGCAGGGCTGCTAAGGCCCGACGCATCCCCAGGGCCGCCTCGATCGCCCGCAGGGCATCCTGCTGTTCTCCCCGGGAGATCGGAAAGCCAAACTCCGCCATGACGGCATCGCCAATAAACTTATCTACCGTCCCCCCGGCCTTAATAATCACATCTACCATGGCCTTGAAGTAGCGATTGAGTTGCTGAATCAGTTGTTCCGGGGCCAGTTGGGAAGACAGATGAGTAAATCCCCGAATATCGGCAAACATGACTGCTGCCTTCAGCTTTTGCCCGGTTTCCATGGTTTCCGGTCGGTTCAAAATTTCTGCCACGATCGATGGGGCAATGTATCGTTCCAGGGTCCGCCGCAGGCGCAGGCGCTCCAGGCCATCGGCGGTGGCTCCCAGGGCAAAAATCCCCAGGCTGCCCAGCCCGATCGCCATCACGGGTAAGGCCACGGGCAAGATCCAGTAACCGTAGGTGAAGCTGAGATAGCTCAGACCCATCCAGCCCAGGGTGGCCACCCATCCCAGGCTGAGTTGGCTGAGGGGGCGCAATCGAGGACGGCAGAGGTAGATACCGCTACCGGCGATCAAAAAAAACACAAAAAATGCTCGCCCCAGGGGATGGGGGAAGACTTCACCGATCGTGCGGCCCTGCCAGAGAGTTGCCATAGCAGTGGCCTGTAGTTCTACCCCCGGTAAGCGTTCGGCCAGGGGCGTCCGCACCAGGTCGGCAAATTGAGCCGTACTGCTGGTCGTGCCAATCAGGACGATCGCGTCCTGAAACTGACCCGATCTGGTATAAACTTTCTGCCAATCGGGGTCTAACGCCTGCCAGAAGGGAATGCGCTGAAAAGTACCCGCTTCTCCATAGAAGTAGATGGACTTGCCCCGAGGGGGAGGGTAGGATACCTGGGCTCCGGCCAGACTGGCTTCTGCCAGGGAAGGAAAATCCTGACGGGATAGGGGGCGGAGTACCTGTTCCCGGTAGGTGGTGCCCAATTCGTAAACCCGGCCATCCATGGCCGATGGGATAAAGTTGGCCAGTCCCAGTTGGCGGTCGGGTACCTGCAGGGCCGGAGTCGGTTTAATCAGGTCGGTCATCAGACCCTGGGGAGTTTGGGAATCTTGATAGGCGGTGGCCAGAACGACCTGCCGACGGTAGCGCTGTAAGGTCTGGCTGAGTTTCTGGTCGTCGGTTTCGCCGTAACCACTGGGTAAATCCAGCAGCAGATCCAGAACAACGCCTCGCGCTCCGGCTCCCATCACATAGTCGATCGCTCGGGCATAGGCCTCCCGTCGTCCCGGAAAGGTCGGCAGGAGGCGCAGCAATTCTCGTTTGGCCGGATCATCTGCGTAGGTCTGGGCGACACTCAAGGTCTGGTCATCGATCGCCAGAATCACGATCTTCTCAGGCGCAGGGACAACACCCCGCCAGCGAAAGAAGAGGGTATGGGTCTGCTGCTCTACAAACTTTACCCAACTCATCTCCATGCCCGTGGCCACCGCGGCCAGCAAACCCAGGGTGACGACGATACCGTAGCTCAAGGGGGTTTTGGGAATCAGGGGTAATGGTTTGGAGAAGGGCGATCGGGGTTGTTTCCAGCGTTGCCACCATCCCGCCAATTGTTCAGAGCCTGTCCTGAGATTGTTTTTAGAATGTTTCTGCGTCTCTTCTGGACTGCCTGCCAACGCTTGCTTGCCTCCTGACCTGGCTGCGTAATCCTCTGTTTGACTCACCCCGCCTACTGAGATAATAACTCTGGGATAACTCTATTTTTAGATTTAAGATTTTATGACTGCTGCAACCACCACCGCTCCGACTCTTCTTTCCCGTCTGGTAAATGGCATTCTGGCCATCAAACCCCTGGCCCAACTGGCCAAAAACCGGGCCCGACAGATGATGATCCAGAGAGCCGAAACGATCGGGGTCTACTGGATGAAAGAAGTTGAAACCCTGAAAGCTCAGGTGACAGAGGCCGACCTGGCAGCGGTGCAGACCCCGGACTTACAGTATCCGGACTATTACGTTACCTCCTTCCATGCCTACGAAGAAGGCAATCTGGGCTGGGAACCTGCCCTGGAAGTTGAGGTGGCCGCCCACGCAGTGCATGCCCGCATCTGGGAAGATGGAGCGGCGGGAGACTCTCACCTGCGCCAGAGCTACCACGACCTGCTCCAGGCCAGTATTCCCAACCCTGGAACCATTCTGGATATAGGCTGCAGTGTCGGGATGAGTACCTTTGCCCTGCAGGCCACCTACCCCGCTGCCGAAATCACCGGGGTCGATCTTTCTCCCTACTTTCTGGCGGTGGCCCATTACCGCGCTCAGCAGCGCAGCCAGGGCAAAAACTATGGGGTGCAACAAACCTTCCTGCCGGCCCACGACGGCCTGCCTGCCCCCAAATGGCTCCATGCTGCTGCCGAAGCGACGGGGTTACCAGTGGCCTCCTTTGATCTGGTGTCTGCCTTTCTGATCTTCCATGAGTTACCCCAGACGGCGGCGATCGCCATTTTGCAAGAAGCCCGCCGCTTACTCCGTCCCGGTGGCTATTTTGCTCTGATGGACATGAACCCGAAATCAGAAATTTATGCCAAAATGCCGCCCTACATTCTCACCCTGCTCAAGAGTACGGAGCCTTACCTGGATCAATACTTTGCCTTAGACATTGAGCAGGCCCTGGTAGCGGCCGGGTTTGAAGCTCCGACGATTACCGCCAACAGCCCCCGTCACCGGACGGTCATTGCTAGAGCCCGTTAACGCCGTCGTGCCTTACTCACCATCTTACGGGACAGTCGCAGGTTGAGCTGTTCGGTGGCGGCCCAGTCCTGCAGGATACGGTAGAAAACCTGCCGGTCTTCCGTTTTCAGAACGGCGGTCTGGTCGGCGGTTTCGATCGCGTAGGGGTAGCCCTGACCGACAATGATCTCGCTGCGTACCCAGTCCAGTACCTGGTCATGAATCCCGGCTTCGTAGATCCAGATCGGAAGTTCTAAGCGTACCGGATACCCTTCGTGGGCTTTCAGGTAGGTAAAGGCGATCTGGTCGCCCTGGCTGGGGTAATCCGCCAGAATTCCCGGTCGGCGGCAGCGAAACAGGGGAGTGCGATCGCCCCATTTCATAAACTTGCCCAGCAGGGGGGCATCGTGCAGGGTAGGAGCCTCCGGTAAGTTGGCCAGCCGTTGCAGCATCAGGGTCAGATCCCGGGCATAGGTGGTATCAATGTAGGCCACCAGGGGAATCCGGTAGGTTTCACTGGCCTGGAGTAGGCGCAGAACGCAATTAATGTAGTGTTTGCGGGTCGCATCATCAAAGGCTTCGGCAAAGGTGACTACCAGAGAACCGTCTAAAAAGGCGAGGCAATCTCCCCAACCGGCGCGATCTTCCATGTACTGAATCAACCGCTCTGTCTCCAGCTGAAAGCGGCGCATATTCACCCGGCGATCGACGGGTTCGCCACCGGTACTGACTTTCAAGTCACCGGGGGTCATCACCTCCAGGGCGATGTCCTTGTCATAGCGCCCATTGGCCGTGTGAAAGTTTTCGTACCAGCCAATCTGCACTAGGGCGATCGGAATTGACAGATCCTTGCTGGGGTAGATCTGGGAACCATCCACGGCAAAGGTGGCCACTCCCGTTAAGCGATCGCGGACCCAGGTTAGACTGTCTTCCCGATTCTGCCACTCCAAGCGAGAAGGAATGATCCAGTTGGGGGCAGCTTCAACCTCTTCCAGGGGTTCGGCCCCCCGATCGTAGCTACCATACTGAGCCAGTTGTTTGCTCAGAACCGGTAGGTCGGTTTGAGCGGTTTTGGCCAGGGCAGTTCGGTAAATTTCCAGGGCATTGCGAGCTGACTCGTCAAAGCTGCCAAAGTCTGCCCGTTTGGCATTCAACTGGTGCAAAACTTGAGCCGGTTTGAGGGTCATAGGCTTAGAAGTGCAAATGTTCTACACTATGAAACCATACCGTTATGGCAGTGAGCCTAAAGCGATAGAATCATTAAGGATTGTTTCTCCCCGCCCCTATGTCTAAGTCTGCTAAGAAGTCGCAGTCTAAGGTCGTTGCCTCGGAAAACGGCCATGATTCCAGGCCGATCAGTTCTCTCAACACAATTCGGATTCGAGGGGCGCGGCAGCACAACCTGAAAAACATTGATCTGGAGCTTCCCCGGGACCAGTTGATTGTATTTACCGGGGTTTCCGGTTCGGGTAAATCTTCCCTGGCCTTTGACACAATTTTCGCCGAGGGCCAGCGCCGTTATGTTGAGTCCCTCAGTGCCTATGCCCGACAGTTTTTAGGTCAGGTAGACAAGCCCGATGTGGATGCGATCGAAGGCTTGAGCCCGGCCATTTCGATCGACCAGAAATCAACGTCCCACAACCCCCGGTCTACGGTCGGCACCGTGACCGAGATCTACGACTACCTGCGCTTGCTCTACGGCCGGGCCGGAGAACCCCACTGTCCCCACTGTGATCGCTCCATTTCTCCCCAAACCATTGATCAGATGGTCGATCGGGTGATGGAGTTACCGGAACGCACCCGGTTTCAAATTCTGGCTCCCGTGGTGCGGGGGAAAAAGGGAACCCATAAAAAATTGCTTTCCAGTCTGGCGGCGGAGGGTTTCGTCCGGGTGCGGATTGATGGCGAAGTGCGGGAACTGGCCGATTCGATCGAACTGGATAAAAATCAACTCCATACGATCGAAATCGTCGTCGATCGCTTAGTCAAAAAAGCAGGTCTGGAAGAGCGACTGGTCGATTCCCTCTCGACCTGTCTAAAACATACCGGGGGCATTGCGGTCGTAGATCTTGTCCCGGACACGAGTGACAAGGGAGGAGAGAATGTCGTCGAACTACCCGCCCCTAAGGGCCGTAAGGCCGCTGAACCAGAAGGCGATTACAATTCTGCCCCTGCTCCCCTGGTTTTTTCTGAAAACTTTGCCTGTCCCGAACATGGGGCGGTGATGGAAGAACTTTCGCCCCGGTTGTTTTCTTTCAACTCTCCCTACGGAGCCTGTCCTAACTGTCACGGTCTGGGTAGCCACCGCAAGTTTGCCGCCGATCTGGTGATTCCCAATCCAGAGCTGCCAGTCTATGCGGCGATCGCCCCCTGGTCTGACAAAGACAACACCTACTACCTGTCCCTGCTGTGCAGTGTGGCCGCTGCCTTTGGGTTTGACATCCAGACTCCCTGGAATAAGCTGACCGCCGAACAGCAGGAGGTGCTGCTGCATGGTTCTCAAGAGCCGATCTGGATAGATGTTGATTCTCGCTATCGCCAGAGTAAGGGCTATAACCGGCGTTACGAGGGGGTGCTGCCCCTGCTGGAGCGGCAATACCAGGAAGCCGGTTCCGAACTGTACAAACAAAAGCTGGAACAATACCTGATCGATCAGCCCTGTGAGGTCTGTCAGGGTAAGCGTCTGAAGCCTGAAGCCCTGGCCGTCCGGATTGGTCAATACCGCATGACAGATCTGACCGGGGCTTCCATTCGAGATTGTCTGCAACGGGTCAATGATATGCAGTTGACCCCCCGCCAGGCCCAGATCGCCGACCTCGTGCTGCGGGAGATTCGGGCCAGGTTGCAATTTCTGCTGGATGTGGGACTGGATTATCTCACCCTCGATCGCACGGCCATGACCCTCTCGGGTGGCGAAGCCCAGCGGATTCGGTTGGCCACCCAGATTGGGGCCGGGTTGACGGGAGTTCTCTATGTTTTGGATGAACCCAGCATTGGTCTGCATCAGCGGGATAATACTCGCCTGCTCAATACCCTGATCAAGCTGCGTAACCTGGGCAATACCCTGATTGTGGTAGAACACGACGAGGAAACGATTCGGGCTGCCGATTATGTGGTTGATATTGGCCCGGGAGCTGGGGTGCATGGAGGGAGGGTGGTGGCCCAGGGCAGTCTGGAGAACCTGCTGAATGCCTCCGATTCTCTCACCGGAGCTTACCTTTCCGGGCGTCAGGTGATCACCACCCCAGCCCAGCGCCGTCCCGGTAATGGTCGTGCTTTAAAGATTCGCAATGCCAGTCGCAATAACCTGCAAAGGGTGGATGTCGATATTCCCCTGGGCAAGCTGGTCTGTGTCACTGGGGTTTCCGGCTCAGGCAAGTCTACCCTGATTAACGAGTTGCTCTATCCAGCCCTGCAACACCACTTTGGCAGTAAAATTCCCCAACCTAAGGAGATGGAACCGGTGGGTGGGTTGAGTGCCCTGGATAAGGCGATCGTCATCGATCAATCGCCAATCGGGCGCACCCCCCGCTCCAACCCCGCCACCTACACCGGGGTGTTTGATATTATCCGGGATGTGTTTGCCGAGACGATCGAGGCTAAGGCCAGGGGCTACAAGCCGGGGCAGTTTTCCTTCAACGTCAAGGGGGGGCGCTGCGAAGCCTGTAGTGGTCAGGGCGTGAATGTGATTGAGATGAACTTCCTGCCGGATGTTTACGTTCAGTGCGAGGTCTGTAAAGGAGCCAGGTACAACCGGGAAACCTTACAGGTCAAGTTTAAGGGCAAGTCTATTTCCGATGTCTTGAATATGACGGTAGATGAAGCCCTGGAGTTTTGTAAAAACATTCCCCAGGCAGCGGCTCGCCTGCAGACCCTGAGTGATGTTGGGTTGGGCTATATCCGTTTGGGGCAGACCGCGCCTACCCTCTCCGGTGGAGAAGCCCAGCGGGTCAAACTGGCCACGGAATTATCTCGGCGGGCTACGGGCAAAACCCTTTACCTGATCGATGAACCAACCACGGGTCTGTCCTTCTACGATGTCCACAAACTCCTGGATGTCTTACAACGTCTGGTAGATAAGGGCAACTCGGTACTGGTGATCGAACATAACCTGGATGTGATTCGCTGTGCCGATTGGATTATTGACCTGGGGCCAGAAGGGGGCGATCGGGGTGGCGAGATTATTGCCGCAGGTACCCCAGAAGAGGTTGCCGAAAATCCCCGTTCCTATACGGGCCAGTACCTCAAGGATGTGCTGGCCCAGTATCCCCCGGTACCTGCCACGGCTTGAAATAATTGCCCCTACTTGGCATCCCGTTCGGTACGCACCCATTTTGACTGGGGCTTGACCAGAAACTTGAAATACAGGGGAATCTTCCAGAGAACGTACAGAGGTATGGCAGCCAGGGTTTGGAAGGGTAAATCCTGGCGGGCAAATTTTGCCCAGGCTACCAGAACTGCTATCAGTAAGAGTCCTCCGGCTCCGGCCAAAATGGTTGCGGGCAGGGTGATTTTCAGGAATAGGGCCGCGATCGTGGTAACAACCATGGCTGCCAGCCACAGCATCACCAGCAGGGACAGGGGAGGCACACTCAAATCCAGGGCCATGGCCAGCAGATCAAACCGCTTTTGCTGAATAGCGGCTCGCAGCAACCGGGGTACCTGGGTCAATAGAGTTTGCAGGTGACCATGTTCCCATCGGGTTCGCTGGCTTGTAGCTGCCTGGTTCTGTTGCGGTAAGCTGCCGGTGACTCTGACATCAGCACAAAGAAGCGGCGGATAGCCCGCGATCGCCAGATCCAGCGCCAGTTTCATGTCTTCTACAATATTGCTACTGGCCAGAGATACCTGGTCAAGGATGACCCAGGGCAGGGCCATACCAGTACCGGTGAGCAAGCAGGGCATCCCAAACCAGGCCAGGCCCAGGGGACGCACCAGATTTTTCACCGTAAAGGCCAGGACAGACACCGCCTGCTTTGGGCTGGGTTGAGCGGATCGGGTTAACAGGTAGGTGGCTTGAACCGGACGGACATATCGCTTGGCCAACTCAGAAATCCGGCCGATCGTTCCCGGGCTGACCAGGCAATCCGCATCCACAATCACCACCACATCCGGCGGATTGCTATTCAAATAACGCAGGCCAAAGTCAAGGGCATAGCCCTTACCCCGTCGTTCCGAGTCCTGCCGTTCCAGAACGGTTGCTCCCAACTGGCGGGCGATCTCGGCCGTTTCATCATTACAGTTATCAGCAATCACCACTAACTGATCTGCGGCTGTCAGTTCCGGGAGCAGATTTTTCAGGGTAGTGGCAATTCCCAGCGCCTCATTATGGGCAGGTACTAAAATTGCTGTGCGGGAATGGGAAAGATTGATATTTCCCGGTTGTTTTTGGACTGGGAACAGGGCTGCAAAACATTCGCAGCAGAAGATGGCTATGGGGAGTAAGATAACCAGGGCTATAACCAGTAGTAAAGCTTGCACGAAAAAAAGCACAGGCTGGTTTGTCAATAACCCACTATAGCCCCCGCCCATTCAGGTTTACTCCTAGTATTTAGTGTATTTGGCAGATGAAATTGAGCTGGTTTTGCAGGTATGGCACCTGTGAAGATTGCTAACGCAGGACATCCCCTGGTTGATTGGTCGGGGAAGAGACGCTGGGCTTGAGAATCTTCAAGTTTTCTAGCAGGGCCGGTTGGTTTCCGTAATCTTCTCCCGGTAAATAATTTCTGCTGGAAGACGCGATCGGCCCCCGCTTCGGATGGTTTGCCACAACTCCCAGAATGGGCAGGCGGAATTTGTTGAGGTCGCCAATCACCCGGTTAATCAACGATCGCTTCGTCTGACGCACTCCGACTACAAACAGCAGGCCATCGGCCTGGGCGGTCAAGAAGTTGGTGTCGGCATACTCAGATAGATTCGCCGTGTCATAAATTACCAGGTCGTAGCTGGCATGAAACTGCTGCATCAATGATTGCATCCCGGCGGAAGCCAGCAGACGGGCAGAATCCTGAATAGGTTGACCGGCAGGCAGCACAAACAAATTTTTGTCCAATGGGGACTGTTGAATCGCCATCTCTGGGTCTGTCTTCTGCTGCAGCAGATCGCCTAACCCCAGCCCATTGGACAGACCCAGGGACGCATGGATTTGCGGATACCGCAGATTGGTATCTACCAGTAACACCCGACGGCCCATAGCAACCGCTGCTAACGCCAGATGAATGGCGGTTGTGGTTTTTCCATCTCCCGGAGAGGCTGACCCTACAACCACTGATTTCACAGGGGAAGTTAAAGACAGGAAGCGGAGGTTGGTGTATAGGGAAATAAATGCCTTTGAGAAGGAATCACCAGCCAGATTGGTGACAGAACTACCAGTCTGATTTAAATCTGGTTTGCGGGGAATGACCCCCAGTTGAGGTGCTGCGATGCCATCCTTGACATCGTCACTGCTGTAGAAAACGTTGCCTAACTTCTCCTTCAAGAAAGCGGCGGCGGCCCCCAACAAAATACCGGCAATTAAACCAGTCATTGCCTTTTTACCAAAGTCATTAGGTAAGGGGGCCGGATTACCCATACTATCCTGCAGCAACTTGGGAGCTGCAATCACCTGCCAGGGGACTTCCTTCTGCGCTGCTTCCAGACGCAAAGTTTCCCGTTGAGTTAAAAACTGGGTGAGCGTCTTTGTGGCAATATCGAGCTGTTGCTGGTAATCGTTATACTGCCGTACGATCGCCGGAAAGGCCTGCAACTGCCGATCCATCAGGGCCTCTGTTTGGCTGACGGATTGCAACCTGACCTGTAATAGTTGGATCGCGTTGGCGGTACTGACGAGCTGCTTAATCAGGTCTAGCCGAATTGAGTTTTGAAATCCTCTAACCTTAGGACTGACCGTAGCCCCCTGGGCCGGAATCCGGCCCAGGGTTTCCAGAGCTTCTCGATTAAGGAAACTGGTCAGCTTTTGTTGCTGTTCCAGCAAACCCTGCAGGACCGGGCTCTCAGGCGTGAACCGGGCTGACTTTACAGCGATCTGAGCTTCGATCGTTTTTAACTGCGTCAGGGCAGATTGATACCGTGGATTTTCACTTAAGGAAGCCGCCTGTAAGGCCTCGTCCGGCGTAAAGTTGAGTTGCTGTCGAGCCAGATTAAACAGTCTGTTTTGTTCGGCCAATTCCCGCTCTGTCAACAAACGCAGGTTTCTAACTTCGCGCAATTGACCAGACACAGCTGAACTTTCAGAACCCGGGTCACTCAGTCGATAGCGCTGTTTGAGCGCCTGTAACTGAGCTTCCAGCTGATTTACCCGTTGTTGCAGGCTGGGTAGCTGATCTTCAATAAACTCTACGCCACCCCCGATTCGACTTTTGCGATCGTCCAGACTGTAGCGCAGGAAACCCTTCTGGACTTCCTCTAGAATAAATTGAACTCTCTGGGGATCGCGCCCCTTATAACTTACCTGTAATAGCTTGGTGGGGTTATAGGGGTCAGGGGCGATGCGCTCAATGACGAGAGACTTGGTAAAAATCTCCTGCAATAAAGAACTGGCAGTGACATCCGGGTAGCGAACCTGAATCTGGGAGGCAATTTTGTCCATCAGTTCAGGACTCTGAAGAACCTGCAACAGGGATGCATAATCGACAATATTCGGGTCACTGGCCTGGGCCCGGGAAATTGCCGATGGGTCTGTCGATCTCCCCTGGGATGAAATCGGTTCTACGAGAATTCGGAAATTGCCCTGGTAAACCCGAGGTGACTTTAACCCGGAATAAGCCTGACTCGCTGCTACAACCACAGCGATGCCAGTGATCAATAGGATATTGCGTTGGACGACACGAAGCAGAGGAGCAAAATTCAGGCCCTGCTGTTTGGTTGGGGTTGCTTCATTGCTGTCTGGGGCGCTAACCATGCCAGAGGATAAATTTGATGGTGTAGCCGGAAGAGCTTGTTCGGTCGTCATTGAAATCTCCACTTATCCTATCAATTGCTTGTATGAAGCGCTGGAACATCACAATTTCTGCAAGGTCAGCGCAACCCAAAGATTGACAACAAGCTGAATAAACCTGTGATGGGATTTAACACACTTGATAAAGTATCCGTTGCTGCGGCAAAACCTGTTCGATTTACGACAATGACATCATTATTACGAACGGGAGGGTTGTTCGTTTCATCTAACCCCTGGGATAAATCCACGGAAATTTCTCTCCGGGAAACAGACCCGTTGGGATTGAGCCGAATTACCTCAACCTTGCGCTTGGCCCGTCCGTTCTTGAGACCTCCGGCAGCTAAAATTGCCTGGTTCATAGTGGAGTTAGGCCGAATCGCCACTGAACCCGGTGATACTACTTCACCTACAACATTAACCCTGATTACTTCCGGCGAAAAATTACTCAGGGCAATTTGATTCGCTTCGATCGGTTCCAGGGTTTTAGCCTCTGGAATCACGATTGTGTCTCCATCTTTCAAAAAGACATCCTGGCTTAAGTCTCCATCTTTCAGGAATTGCCAGAGGTTGACTTCGATCGATTGAACCTCCTGCCGGTTTGCCAAGATTTGAGGTCGTTTGATCGTAATATTCCGAATATTGGCAATTTGGGTAATACCACCAGCGGTTTGAATGGCTTTACTGACGGTTGGCCACTGAGTACCAGTCTCAGCAACAGAGCGCTGGCTTAAACTGCTTCCGGTGCTTTCACTGCCAAAAACGGTGAGAGTATACGAGCCAGGACGATTGACCTCGCCAATCACACCAATCCTCAAAGGGCGGGCTGCTACTAGCGTCACCGTAATCGTAGGGTTATTGATGTAGTTGCCGTATCTCTGCTTCAGTTCTTCAGCAGCCTGCCGGAGAGTTAACCCCTGTAAATTGACGGCTCCAACCCAGGGTAAATTAACCGAACCATCCAGCAATAGGGTATAGCGGGCTTCCAGAATAAGTTCGGGAGTATCGAAGCTGTCAACCCGAATGATATCCCCCGCTCCAAGACTGTAAGCGTCACTTGATTGAGCGCTGGTAGAACTGATTGAAGGGACGGTTGGAGCTAAAGGGCTAGTTGGAGCTAAAGGGTTGGCCAGATCTCCCTGAGCTACACCGCCGCTGTCGATGGTTGTTTGAGCCAGCACCGGCAACAGGTTGGTGGTAGTAACGAGAGTTGATAAAGCTAACCCTGTAACGGAATGGGCTAATCCCTTGATCATGAATTTCAACCGATGGGGAAAACTACGTTGTCACTTATGTCAGCATTGAGAGCGTAGATACTGCCCGGCACCCCAACCCTAATAACTATAGCCTTACGGCTTCCAGAATGGGATGGCTATTATGCCAGATAGTAAAGGTGCCCGATCTCTTTCAATTATGCCCTCTACTCTTTTAGAAAGTGCCAGGGAACGGTTCCAATCGAGGGCCTATAGAGAGGACAGAAGCGATCGATCGTTATAGCTCGAATGGGAGTAAATTCTTCTGTCTCTAGCTGACTGAGGCTCTATTATGGGTTGTCCGGCCCCATGCTTCCAGATTCTTATCCGGGCCTTCATCTAAGATTTATAACTCTTTTCTGTAAATCTGCTTACCAAGAAGAATGAATAAAGTTTCCTGAACGAGTTCATGAATTGCTGGTAAATAATCCCATATTAGGAGCATGCGTTTTAGCTCCCACGGAATCAAGGATAGATACCTTTGAGAGTTGCTTACTTAGTTAACCAGTATCCAAAAGTCAGCCACAGTTTTATCCGCCGCGAAATTCAGGCTCTGGAAGTTCTGGGTATTCAGGTCGGCCGTTTCTCAATTCGGTCATGTATGACAGAACTGGTAGATGAAGCAGATAAGCTGGAATTGCAAAAAACTCAAGTGGTTTTAGCGGCGGGTGCCGCAAAAATATTGGGCCAATTCCTGAAAGCTGCTTGTTTGCGTCCTCGATCGTTTATTGCAGCCTTAGGTATGGCGATCAAGTTGGGGCGCTACTCCCGGCGGGGGATTTTGAGGCACATCATTTATCTGGGAGAAGCCTGTGTTCTCAAAAGTTGGTGGCAGGATGCGGATATAAACCATGTCCATGTTCATTTTGGAACAAATTCCACTACGGTTGCTTTGCTCTGCCGCATCCTGGGTGGGCCTACTTATAGCTTTACGGTTCATGGGCCAGAAGAGTTTGACATGGTAGCCGAAATCGGACTACCCGAAAAAATTAGGCAGGCGGCTTTCGTAGTTGCAATTAGCTCTTTTGGTAGAAGTCAGCTCTATCGTTGGTGTGATCTAGAACAATGGAGTAAAATTCATGTCGTTCACTGCGGCTTAGATGACAGTTTCCTGTCCCATCCTCCCACCCCCATCCCATCTACCTTGCATCTAGCCTGTGTTGGGAGGTTATGTGAACAAAAAGGTCAATTACTCTTAGTCGAGGCAGTGGCTCAGCTGGTAGCAGAAGGTTTGAATTTGAAGCTGTTGTTAGTTGGGGATGGCCCTCTGAGAGGAGAAATTGAGGCCTTAATTGCTCATAGGCATCTACAGAGTCATATCGAGATTACTGGTTGGGCCAGTAATGCGGAGGTGCGTCGGCATATCCTGGCTGCACGGGCTATGGTTCTTCCAAGTTTTGCCGAAGGTCTACCGGTGGTAATTATGGAAGCTCTGGCCTTAGGTCGTCCTGTTGTCACAACCTATGTTGCTGGTATTCCCGAATTGGTGGAGCCGGGAGTCTGTGGCTGGCTGGTTCCTCCGGGTTCTGTGGAATCCTTGAAAAGGGCCCTCAGAGAGCTTCTCCAGGCTCCGGTTGAGGATCTGGAAAAAATGGGAAGACTGGGTCTAGAGCGTGTGTCTGAAAACCATCAGGCTAAGCGCGAAGCGGAAAAGTTATCCAAGCTATTCCAGTTTGCTCTCTCCAAATACTAATGTTAATGGTTTTTTTCAGCACTTTCCCAGACCAATAATAGTCAGATATACGGATGCTTAACAAATTTTTGATTCTTTAGGTTTTTAAGGTGGATTTTTTGAGTTTCTCCTGCTGTTTCTTTACCCCTTCTGCCCATGACTTCCATTAAGAAGCTTGCAATTCGTGGGACTATCTGGACTCTTATTAGTTACGGATTAGGTAACTTTCTAAGGCTATTTAGCAATTTGCTTCTGACCCGCATGCTTTTCCCAGAAGCATTCGGTCTGATGGCTCTTGTGACGACGGTTCTTGTCGGGCTTCATCTCTTCTCAGATATTGGCTTTGGCCCCAATATTATTCAGAATAAGCGGGGCGATGACCCAAACTTCCTGAATACTGCCTGGACTTTGCAGATCATCCGGAGTTCAATCATCTGGGTTGCTACTGTGGTTCTGGCTGTTCCAGCGGCTCACTTTTACAATCAACCTGCCCTGGTTGGCTTATTTCCAGTGGTCGGTCTGACTACCCTGATCGATGGGTTTCAATCGACTTCTGTTTACACCCTGAGCCGCCATCTGAATGTTCGCACCCTGCAACTACTGGGCTTAACGCAGCAGGTGATTTCCATTACGGTGATGTTACTCTGGGCCAGAGTGAATCCTTCGGTTTGGGCGATCGCAGCGGGTAGTATTGCTGGTAGTCTTTTCCGTCTGACCTGGAGTCATCTGATTCTGCCTGATTCTAAAAATCGCTTGCGATGGGAACCAGAAGCGGTGCGGGAGTTAATTTCCTTTGGCAAGTGGATCTTTTTCTCAACGGCGGCAACGTTTCTGGCTTTACAGGCCGATCGGTTGATTTTAGGTAAGCTGATTCCTTTAGAAGTGCTGGGTACCTATAGCATTGCCCTGGGGCTGGCAGAGTTACCTAAGAATTTGATCTCTAATCTCAGTAGCAATGTGGTTTTACCCGCTATCTCCAAGATGACGGATCGTCCCCGCCCAGAGCTACGGCAATCTATCCTGAAACATCGTCAGCTGATTTTGTTAGGGGCCGCAGTAATGGTGGCGTTGCTGGCTAGCTTTGGAGACGTTGTGGTTCGGGTGCTTTACGATAACCGTTATGCTCAGGGCGCGTGGATTTTACCTTTGCTTGCCTTCGGGCTCTGGCCTAATATATTGCATGAATCGATTCGGCAGGCTCTGATTGCTGTCGGCCAGCCCAAGTATGAAGCGACGGGCCAATTCCTAAAATGCATCACCGTTTCTGTGGGGATTCCGATCGGCTTTTATTTAGGAGAACGTCTGGGGGTAGGAGGACTTTTGGGGGCAGTTTTGGTTGTAGTGATTAATGATCTTCCCCTCTATGGGCCTGTCTCCTATGGCCTGCGAAACGAAGGCTTGTCGGTAGTTCGCCAGGATTTACTAATTTCTGGATTGTTCGTGGCTTTAATTGGAGTAATAGTCTCAGTGCGCTGGCTTCTGGGGTTTGGATTTCCGCTTAGTATGCTTTTTCAGTCCTAAATCCCTAGCAGTGAAGCAGCCTCTTGAAGTCATCTCTTTGCTAAGAAAACCCATAATTTTCTTTGAAACTGATAATTTTCCCATTATCTGGCTGTTTTGATGGCTAATCATAACTCTACAGTTCCCAGGTTCCACTTTCCTGACCTGGATGTTTTGCGTGGTCTTGCTGCCATCCTGATGATTACAAATCATTTGGGAGTGAAAATTCTGGCTCAAGACACTGCTGAAAGTGGCATTACCGGATTGCTTCTGCTGATTGGTAGTTTTGCTCCTGTCCTGTTCTTTTTTGTAACTGGAGTTGGCTACGGTTTACAGTCTTCCAAATCCAGCATCAAGCCCTACCGCTGGGTGTCTATTTTGAGCAAGGTTGGAATTCTTTTGGTCGCTGACCTACTGATGCAATGGAGCCAGGGAAGATTGTTGGGGTTAGACTTTCTAGGTTTTATTGGTCTATCTATTCTGCTTCTGGAAGTGCTCAGGAATTCCAGGCGAGCATTACTTTATTGCCTGGTTGGCTCTCTCTTCTTTTCTCTCTGTCGGTACGGAATCGGCCCCTTAGTTAAGTCCCTTGGCTATGCTAATCAGCTTTTTTTCCTGGACTGGATTTTTGGGACTCAGGGATTGCCGGGAGTGTCCTACCCCCTTACTCCCTGGATTGTTTATCCTTTGGTGGGATATATAGTTGGGGTCGCAGTTACCCGGTATGGCAGCTTGATCGAAGCGCAGCGCATCGCCTTAAGTTTGAAGATTCTTGCTGTTGGTTTATTACCAGCCCTGGCCAGTCTCTTTCTGGTTTCTCGGGGTGCCCCTTTCTTCCGTTGGGGCACCGTTTCTTTGGCCTTTTATATAGCTAGCTTTATGGTTATTGCCGTTGGCATGGCAGCAGTCCTCTGTATTTGTAGTGTCTCCAATTGGAGATTCATCCAGCAGGGACTGGCTTTGCGGGGCATTCCATCCCTGGCAATTGTTCCAATTCATTACTTCTTAATTGAGGTTTTGATTAATTTTGGGTTTATTAACGTGAACCCCTGGATGTTTGGGGTTACTCTGATTGGAGTAACCGGAATAACGTTTTTACTGGCAAGGTATGTTGAAACTTTGAGTCGTCAAATGGCCCAAATTGAACAGCAAAGGTTGCTTTGGGTTGGCTTGATTATGATGGTAGGCATTCTAGCCTGCCTTACTCTCATTAGCAGTCAACCAGCGCCTTTTCTATCAATGGCAGCCAGAACGATCGGTCAGTTACTCCTATGTGGGCTGCTTTCGTTGTCCATCTCACAAAGAGTTGCATCGCCCAAATTTTCAACGTAAGCCATAGGGCTAAGTCAAGCTCGGGCTCGCTTTTAAGTTTTCTATAGATGTCTCAAGAGGATGGTATGGCTACAGATGTGATGTTTCGGCTGGATGCTGATTACTTAAAGAACCTGGCTGCGAAATATTCTGAGGAATATGCCCAGGCAAAACCGTTTCCTCACATTGTGATTGACAACTTTTTGCCTGAGTCTATTCTCGAAGCGGTTCTTGCAGAATTCCCCAGCCCTGAACAGATCGCCTGGCAAAAGTTTCAGAATTCGGCAGAGAAAAAACTGGCTTCCCGTCATGAGCAGCAGATGGGAGATGCTACAAGGTTGTTGCTCTACCAGTTCAATTCTGCTACGTTCATTGAATTTTTAGAAGAATTGACAGGAATTCCGGGTATTATTCCAGATCCCCATTTTGTAGGCGGCGGTTTACATCAAATCGAGCGCGGCGGCTTCCTGAAAATGCATGTCGATTTTAATAAGCATACCCGGCTGAATTTAGACCGTAGATTGAACCTTTTGCTTTACTTGAACAAGGATTGGAAAGAGGAATATGGTGGACATCTGGAGCTGTGGGATACAGAAATGACCCAGTGTCAGAAAAAGATTTTGCCTATTTTCAATCGTTGTGTTGTCTTTAGTACGACAGACTTTTCTTACCATGGTCACCCTGAGCCGTTGACCTGCCCTGAGGATCGCACCCGTAAGTCCCTGGCCATGTATTACTACACCAACGGACGACCGGCCCATGAAGTGTTGGATGCGCCCCACACAACTATTTTTAAGGCTCGTCCTACGGATGATCTGGCAGAAACAGATTCCCAGGGAACGGTCAAAAATGTTCTCAAAAAGCTAATCCCTCCCATCCTGATCGATGCCCGTAATGCCCTCAAGAACAAGTAAATTGGTTTCTTGCTATTGGGAAACAACTAAAGCATAGAAAGCATGAGAGAAGTAGCTTGATTAAAGCTATTTCTCTCATTGGTTTGTTGGCCTATTGATATAATCGAGTTTCTTCCGGGCTTGACTGAGAAGATTGGGTGAGGGTGTTGTTGAATTGTCTTTAAAGTTTGAAATTATAGTCTTTTTACAAAGCGTAGTTTTTTCACCAGATTTTGTCTTTGAGGTAGAACTAACGGGCTTTCTCGGGGAATCGCTACTATAGGTACAGGCCGAACCGTTTTGTCTCCGCTAATTCTGAGTATTGCTTATGGTGGGTAATGCTTTATCGTCTCTGATAATGTACGGCTGGCTACCGCTGGTTTTACTTATCTTCGCTCAGTTTCCTGCCCAGCGAGCAGTGGTTATTGGTTTTATCGGGGCCTGGCTATTTCTCCCCCTGTCATCCTTTAAATTCCCGGGTATCCCAGAATATACCAAGATGGCAGCGACTTCCTATGGGATCCTGCTTGGAACTTTGATGTACGACCCCTGGCGGATTCAATCCTTCAAATTCAAATGGATTGATATTCCCATGCTGGTCTGGAGTGTCTGTCCCTTTCTTTCTTCGATGACCAATGACCTGGGAGCCTATGACGGATTTTCGGCTTCTTTTGGTCAGGCTGTCACCTGGGGGTTTCCCTATTTCGTCGGACGCATCTATCTCAATACCCTGTCCGGGATGCGCCAGTTGGCCCTGGGCATCTTTTATGGCGGAGTTATTTATATTCCCTTGTGCCTGTATGAAGTGCGGATGTCAACTAATCTGCATGGTCGGATTTATGGTTTTATTCATCCCGCATCCAGTTTCATCATGTCGATCCGCTACGGCGGCTACAGACCTTCCGTCTTTATGGAAAGCGGTCTGATGCTGGGTGTCTATATGATGTCGGCAACCCTGATTGGGATTGTTCTGTGGCGAACTCGGATTGTTAAAAATATCGTGGGTCTGCCCATGAGTCTGTGGGTACTGCTTCTGCTAATTACCTTCATATTGGTAAAAGCGACCGGTGCCTATAATCTTTTGGCCTTTGGCATTTTCATTCTGTTTGTGGCCAAGTGGTTCCGCACCAGTCTGATGATGTGGGTGATTGTTGCTGCCATCTGTGGCTATTTAAGCTTGGGTGTAACCGGTCAATTCCCCAGGCAGGAAATTATTAGTGCTCTTTCGTCTATCTATGACGCAGAACGTTTGCAATCCCTGGATTATCGCTACGGTATGGAAGAAATTCTGGGTGACAAAGCCCGTCAGCAGATTGTGTTTGGCTGGGGTGGTTTTGGGCGAAATCGGGTTAGAGATGAAACGGGCCGCGACATAACGGTTACTGATAGTTTGTGGATTATTGTATTTGGAGTGAATGGCCTGGTGGGGCTGGTAAGTCTGATGTCTTCTTTGTTGTTGCCACCGATCGCCTTTTCATTCAGGTTTCCGGCCCCTACCTGGTCAACCCCCCTGATTGCTCCTGCGGCTGCCCTGGCCGTATGTCTGATCATGTATGCCCTTGATTGTGTTTTGAATGCCATGATCAATCCAATCTTTGCCCTCACCTGTGGAGGATTGTCAGGACTGGTGGTGAATGATAAACCGAAGGGATAGCGCTCACAATTAATCAGAAGATTTCAGGTAGGGGCGGGTGTATCAAAGATGGGGCAGAACAGATACCCGATAAACCAGTGCCTACGTATTTACAGAAAAATTCAAGGTAAGTTTTGATACAGCCGTTGGCGGATTTAGTAATAGTCTTAATGTTTCCCCCAGGTTCTTTAAGAAGGAATGAATTGATTTGCTAAATTTAGCCATTTATATGCATTCTGGGGAATATAGTAAGTAGATCCACAGCTGCAAACCGGTGCCTTCAGGTTTCTTGAATTGTTGCTTTGCTGGGTTTTCCTTGCTTTTGTTTCTGCGGACTGTCTTGTAAATGGATACTACGCTGGTTTCTGCGACCCCGGTTACTCAATCAAGTCAGTTACTCATAGTGGTCCTGAATTATCGGACAGCTGATTTGACCATTGATTGTCTCAAATCCCTGATTGATGAAGTCCGCTCCCTGCCAGGTACAAGGGTGGTTGTGACCGATAACGCCTCTGGTGATGGTTCCGTCGAGAAAATTGCTACTGCTATTACCAATCACCAGTGGGACGATCGCATTGAGTTGATGCCCCTGGAACGTAATGGTGGCTACGCCTATGGCAATAATGCAGCAATTCTGCCGGCCCTGGCCACTGAGAAGCCTCCAGCCTATGTTCTGTTGCTCAACCCGGACACGGTTATTCGTCCGGCGGCGATCACAACCCTCCTTAACTTCATGGAGAACCACCCAGAGGTTGGCATTGCCGGAAGCCGTTTGGAGGATCTGGATGGAACTCCCCAGCGATCGGCCTTTCGGTTTCCAACGGTGCAGAGTGAACTGGATCTAAACCTGCGTATTGGGCTAGTTTCTAAGTTACTGTTGCCCTGGGAGTTGGCACCTCCCGTCTCCGATCAACCCATCCCGACCGACTGGGTGGCAGGGGCCAGCATGATCATCCGTCGTGCAGTATTTGATGCGATCGGAGTGCTGGATGACAAGTATTTTATGTATTTTGAGGAAGTAGATTTCTGCTTAAGGGCCAAACGGGCAGGCTGGCCCTGCTGGTATGTTCCTCAGAGTAAAGTTGTTCACTTCGTTGGCCAAAGCTCTGGCGTAACAGATACTAAACGGCCAGCCAAACGCCTGCCTACCTACTGGTTTGACTCGAGACGGCGGTTCTTTTTGAAGAACTATGGTTGGTTCTATGCCGCCCTGGCAGATACGGTAGGGATTTTGGGGGTATCTGTGCGTCGCCTGCGGCGGTTTGTGCAGCCTCAAAAGTACAATGACCCACCAAAAATTTGGGCAGATTTTTTGCGTAACAGCATTTTTGTCAAAGGAGGTCAGGTTTGACCACTGTGGAACCCCCCTTAGGACTCTGGCAGCAAATCAAGGAAGACTGGCAGGCCCATGGATGCGATTGGACTAAACCAGGATTTCGGGCTGTGGCTGTACAGCGATTTGGCGTGTGGCGCATGACGGTTCAACCCAAATTGCTGAGAGCACCATTATCTATGCTTTACCGGTCTATGTACCGCAAAGTGCGGAATGTCTACGGTATTGATTTACCTTACACAGTGCAATTAGGTCGCCGGGTTATTATTGAACATCAGGGAGCCATCATTATTCACGGTAGTTGTCATATCGGCGATGACAGTATCATCCGTCAGGGTGTTACCCTGGGGAACCGGTATTTAGACCGTTCCAGTGAAGCCCCTAAGTTGGGTAAGCGGGTCAACATAGGGGCAGGAGCTAAAGTCTTAGGCAACGTCACTATTGGAGACGATGCCTGTGTTGGTGCGAATGCTGTTGTCTTGAATGATATTCCGGCAGGCCATACCGCAGTGGGAATTCCTGCCAAGTTAATTAAGCCAAAGCCAGTAGAAGAGAAGGGCTAAATTAGCTCTTTCTCTGGTGATAGTTGATACGTCAGTTCCCTTCGGAGTTATGGGCTATGGAGTTACTGTCCCCTGAATCTTTAACCTCTTTATCAATTTCTGCCACGGAACCTGACTGGAGCCGGGAGAAGTGTGTGCGCTGGTGGGATCCAGCTCGTCAACTGCTGAAATCAATCCGTGGCTACCAGTGGTGGCAGAAGCGTGGAGGGATTCTGGGGCGGTTGGGTCAAAACTACTACGTCCTCCAGCATCGTTTCTGGAGTGTTGTGACGGCAACGGATATCCCCTTGAACTGCCAGATTGAGGGGGGGTTACTGATGGTTCATCCCACCGGGATTGTGATCCATCCCGGGGCTAAAATCGGGCCAAACTGTCTGATATTGCAACAGGTGACGATCGTCGATGGGGTAAAGATTGGCGGCCATGTCGATATTGGGGCCGGGGCTAAAATCATTCGTCCTGTCACCATCGGCGACCATGCCAAAATTGGGGCGAATGCCGTCGTTCTATCCGATGTACCGGCGGGTGCTACGGCGGTTGGTATTCCCGCCAAGATCGTGCCAGCTACCCCTATCCGAGTCAATATTCAAGCATTAGAAGAAGATCAGGTACTTCAGTGTTCTCCTGTTACTATGCCGTCAGAATCTCAGGTGGCATAGTAACAAGGTTGATAGCCAATCCGGCCCCAGAAATGTGCTCTCTGGGACCGGATTGGCTTGATGAAGCTGTTTCTACTGCTACAGGCAGTTCCTCACTAAGCACCAGAAGAGTCTAAATAGTTAAAGACATCCTGAATGCCATCCTCCAGGCTTTGCTGACAGTAAAATCCAAGCTGATTTAAGCGTTGGGTATTGTAGTAAAAGCGATCGAAATTAGCGGGCGGCTGGTAACAAAAAGGCTCGTTGCTGGCCGTGATGAGCGGTAACTCTTGACCGTAGCGATCGTGGTAGATACGGGCAACGGTTTGAGCGACTTCTGCGATCGTATAGGTTTTGCCCTTACCCAGGTTGAAAGTATTAAATACTAACTGCTCTGGGGCGGTTTGAAGGAGTACCTGCACGGCGGCACAAACATCTTGAATCGTGATGAAATCTCGCTGGGGAGTGCCATCCGATAGAATTTTAATGGATTGATTCTGGCGGGCAGAACGGCAGAAATCGTTGACCACCAACCACCAGCAATTGTTACCGGCAAAAACGGGTTTGCCGATCGAATTAGAGAGTCGAATATTGATGCAGGTGGTTTTAGTGGTGGTATTGAAATAGTTGCAAATATTTTCAGACATTAAGTGGGTTAAGCCATAAATATTTGCCGGTTGAGTCGGGTAGGTTTCGGCAATTTCAACGGGTTGAAGTCTGCCGTAGACCTGTTGGGTTGAGAAGTAAATGAATTTCTTTAGCCCTTTTGCCGTAAAGAGGTTGAGCAATTCCAGAGTGGGTTGTACATTGACTGCTAAAACGGTACCGGAGTCAGCGGTTTGAGACAGATTGTGATCTAAGGAAACCGTGTGAATAATATAGTCCGGTTCCAGTTGGGTGAGCTGATCTACGGTATCAGTCTGGCGGATGTCTCCAACTACCAGTTGCTTAAACTGAGATTGCCAGGTAGCGCTATCGGGGGGGAGCGATCGCACCAGCCCATAAACTTCTGCCTTTTGTTGTAAGAAAAAGTCAACCAGGTTAGCCCCCAAATAACCGTTGGCTCCTGTAATTAAAACCTTCATATAGCAGGCCTAAATCATTTGTGAACGGTAAGGACTTTGTGAGAAAGAATTTCTTCAATATCCTTTCTCACAATCCAGACAGAATATGGCTATAGCGATATCCTGTTAATTCATGGCAATATCCCATTTGTAGGGAATTGCCGGATCAAAGGGATCCATCCGCTCAATTTCCGTTGGATCGTAGGCCGAAGTAGAACAATTGGCCAATAAAGCTGGGGTCACCCCAATCCCTTTGATGCCATTCCAGATCAGGGGAGGGATGGTCACCAGGCAATAGTTATCTGGCCCCAAAAACAACTCCATAATTTCACCCCGGGTGGAGCTATTTTCGCGATCGTCGTACAGTACCAGCTTCAAGTTACCCTGGGGTACTGCGTAGTTGAGGGTCATCACCTTATGAATATGCCAGCCCTTAACAACGTTGGGATAGACCGTTGAAAAGTAAATTTCGCCGAAGCTAATAAAATGCTCGGCATCACTTCTCAACATGTGCATTACCTTGCCGCGCTCATCCAAAATCTGGCGCAGGGGGGTAACTTTAACTCCTTCGATCATGGAACCTACCTTATTAATTGGAGGAATAATGGGGGATTACTGGACGGAATTCTGTACAGTCTATTTTCAGCGGGGTTGCTGAAAACCCTGGTTTAAGAAGTCAGGATGGCGAGTTAACTTGCTCTTACAGAAATTGCCAAACGGTTGGTGGAGGTTACTTGCGCCAGAAAAAGTCCTGGTCGATTTGTTGGGTTCGAATCAAGTATTCCAATTGCTTTAACCGAGTGAATCCCCGGAATTTGAAAATATCCTCGGTCATGTCAATTTGCTTGAACACATCGTACAACTGTTGGGCTCCTTTCAAAGCAGTCCAGTCACACTTGAAGCCAGGTAAGACCTGGTTGATCTTGTCAAAGCTGACCCGGTAGTTACGATTATCTGGCCCTTCGGTGCCAAAGCTAATCTGGCAATCTTTAAATACTGCCGCTACCGCTGCAGCGATATCCTTCACCTGATAATTATTGCTATTGTCGCCGACGTTGAAAATCTGGTTGTGAACCACCTCTGAAGGAGCTTCCAGGGCACAGGTAATCGCTTTGCAAACATCCAGGACATGGACAAGGGGCCGCCAGGGTGTACCGTCACTGGTCAGCTTGATGGTTTTCTCTGTCCAGGCCAGACCAGCCAGGGTGTTGAGAACAATATCAAAGCGCAATCGGGGGGATGCTCCAAACACACTGGCATTACGCAGGAAGGTAGGGGAGAAGCGATCGTCGGCCATCAACTTCAGGTCTTTTTCGACCAGAGTTTTACAGATAGCGTAGGCTGTCTGCGGATTGGGTAAGTCTTCCTCGCTCAGGGCCTCCTGGGTTGAGACACCATAAACGCTACAGGAAGACATATAGATGAAACGCCGAACTCCCGCTGCTTTTGCCAGGTTGGCGATATAAACAGACCCTTTGTGGTTGATATCGTAGGTAATGTTGGGAGCCAATTGCCCGGTCGGGTCGTTCGACAGTTCGGCCATGTGAACGACAGCCTCGATGCCGACAAAGTCTTCGGCGGTCAGATGGCGCAGGTCTTTGTTCAGGGTTTTTGGGGTGAGGTCAGTGCCGTTATAAAGCCAGCCGACTTTGTAGAACCCGGTATCGACCCCCAGGACTTCGTAGCCCCGGTGCATCAGCAGGGGAGCTAAAACAGAGCCGATGTATCCCTCAGTCCCAGTAATCAAAATTTTCATGAGTCAGTCCTAACGAATAGTTGAAGGGGAAAATTGGTCAACCGGAATTTGTGCCGCGATCGCCCTGCCAATTTCCAGAGAGGAAGTAGCCGCCGGGGAGGGGGCATTGCAAACATGGGTAGCCTGACGATCGGGCAGAATCAAAAAGTCATCCACTAACTTGCCATTGGCCATCAAGGCCTGGGCCCGAACCCCGGCATGGGTGGGAATTAAATCATCGGCCTGCACTTCTGGAATCAGAGCCTGCAGGCTGCGGACAAAGGCGGCTTTGCTGAAGGAACGAATCATTTCTTGCAGACCGGCATCGGCATGGTTGGCGACCAGCTTCCAGAAGCCAGGATAGGTCAAAACCTCCACCGTATCTTTCAGGTCAAAATCGACTTTACGATAGCCTTCCCGCTTAAAACTCAAAACAGCGTTGGGGCCAGCATGGATCGTGCCATCAATCATGCGGGTGAAGTGGACTCCCAGAAACGGAAAGTTAGGGTTGGGTACGGGGTAGATCAGGTGCTTGACCAGGTAACGTTTTTCTGGTTTCAGCTCGTAGTATTCCCCCCGGAAGGGAACAATCTTTGCTTCAGGATCAAGCTTACCCAGGCGGGCGATGCGATCGCTATGTAGTCCGGCACAATTGACCAGCCAGCGGGTTTCATAGGTGCCCTGATCGGTTTCGATCGCCCACCCCTCTGAGGTTTTTACCAGGCGTTCAACTCTGGTTCGCAGGTGCAGTTCACCAGCTTGTTGTTGTACCAGTTCCGCATACTTCTGGGTGACCTGGCGATAATTAGCGATTCCGGTTGAAAAGACTCGAATGCCAGCCAGACACTGTACATGGGGTTCGATTTCTTTGACTCCGGTGGCGCTCAGACGGGCCACCTGAATCCCATTGTCGAGGCCACGCTGGTAGAGATTGTCTAACAGGGGAAGTTCTTCTGGGGTGGTCGCTACAATGACCTTGCCACAGACTTCATGGTCAATGCCATGTTCCTGGCAAAACCGCACCATGGCATCCCGGCCTTCCCGGCAAAACTTGGCTTTGAAGCTGCCTGGCTTATAGTAAATGCCAGAGTGGATAACGCCACTATTGTTGCCAGTCTGGTGATAGGCCCAGGTCGATTCTTTCTCAAGGACGGCCAACCGCAAACCGGGTTGTCGCTGTCCCAGGGCCAGGGCCGTAGAAAGGCCAACGATTCCCCCACCGATAATTACCACATCGTACATTGCTTTCCCTTCCCTTAATTAGCAGGTATTGCACCCATTACCAGACCTTCCAGGGTGCCCGTCCCGATCGCCACAGTTCCTCCAGATAATTCTTTTCTCGTAAGGTATCCATGGGTTGCCAGAAGCCCTTGTGTTTGTAAACCGACAGTTGTCCATCCGTAACCAATTTCAACAGGGGTTCCTGTTCCCAAACCGTAGAATCAGAGGCAATATAATCCATGGCTTCTGGTTCTAAGACAAAAAAGCCACCATTGATCCAGGAACCATCTCCTTCCGGTTTTTCCCTGAAGTCAGTGACCTGCTCCTGACTGTCGTCAAAGCAAAGGGAACCGTATCTTCCTGGGGGCTGTACTGCGGTGACGGTTGCCAGGGTTTTGCGCCGTTGATGTAAGGCAATTACAGCGCTGATATCGACATCGCTGACCCCATCTCCGTAGGTGAAACAAAAGGCCTGATCATGAATATGCTCTCGGATGCGTCGGAGTCGGCCACCGGTTTGGGTGTCGTCTCCCGTATCGATCAGGGTCACCTTCCAGGGTTCTGCATAGCCACAGTGGACATGCATTTGATTGGAGCGCATATCAAAGGTGACATCGGACATGTGTAAAAAATAATTGGCAAAATATTCTTTGATTATGTAGCCTTTATAACCACAACAAATGATGAAATCATTTATACCGTGGGCAGAGTAAATTTTCATAATGTGCCAGAGAATTGGTCTGCCGCCAATTTCAACCATCGGTTTTGGTCTAACCGTGGTTTCTTCGCTGAGACGGGTTCCTAAACCTCCGGCCAGAATCACAGCTTTCATGCAAATACAATCCTTCTAAATTAAGTCTGTAATGCTTTGAAAATATTCAACGCCTGAGCTGAAGATGAATATTTCTACAATGCCCCTGATCCTAGTCGGTATTTCATTGGCAATTCATGAAGCTCCCGGCAAGAGTTACTGGAATTTGTAAAAGATAGAAAAAGCTGAATCAGAAAAAACTTGCTTCTGGTCTGCAAGCGAGTCTGTCAGGAAGTTCTAGCCCCGATTTTATAAGTCATAGAGGCTGCCAGGATGATTTGCTCTATTAAGAATTTTTGAGATCAGGTTGTTAGAGATACCTAAATATTGCTGAAAACTGGAAACAGTTCTACTTTGAAGGAATTTTGGGTGAATTTACTCAGTAAATTTAACTAGAAGATAGCCTCAACCTAAATTGTTTCAGCAAATTTAACTAAAACTGCTGCCATTTTAATAAAGGTTATGTAAACTGGCAAAAGCTTAATTTTATAGAGTTTGCTTCTCAAAACTCGGATATTTCAGCGATAGAATGAGAAGTCTATAGGGATTTTCCTGAAATCTTTGTCCAGGAGATACCATCAAATTCTAAATAGCGAAAAAGCTACGTAGATACCGTTATTTCTGCGTGAATTCTCTGATGTTCGGCAACCAGGCATCAGGTTGGGAGCCTCGAGCGGGAAGTGTATTGCGATCGCGGGTAAAAACCATCGGTCTGCCCTGGCCGGATAGGAGCCCATCCATCAGGTTCGCAAATCCTTTAGGAATCTAAATCAGGTGGAATTAATTGTTGGCAGGAATACAAACTTACATCTATGAACTACTTTTCTGCTACCTGGATTCTCGTCCCAGGAAGTTCATTCGGGTAATAGCTTCCCGGCTTTATAAATTGAGAGAGGTGTCTTACACTTTTGCCTGGGAGTAGATAAAAATACAACGGACAAATTGGGTAAATAATGTTAACTTTTACGCAACGTTTGGCCCCAGAAAGGCTTCAGGGAGATTGCCTGGCCCTATCACTCACTGCCGAAGAACGTACTCGATCGCGCCGTCAGTTTGAAACCGAGGATGGGCAAGTTGTGTACCTGCATTTGGCCCGGGGCACGGTACTCCGGAATGGTGATCTACTCAAGTCTGAACCCGAAGGCCAACTGCTGCGGGTGCTGGCCAAACCTGAACCCGTGTTGACGGTCAGAGCCGATACCGAACTGGAATTGTTGCAGGCTGCTTATCATCTGGGAAATCGCCATGTGCCGCTGGAAATTACCAGGAATTTTTTGCGGTTAGCACCGGATCCCGTGCTACAAGATTTGCTAGAAAAGCGGGGGTTGCACGTTGTTGCAGAGGTCCAGCCATTTCAGCCCGAGATGGGTGCCTACGGGCATAGCCATTGAGGCCAGAAAGAAGGCCAGACAGGTAGAAGGTCATTTGGGCAGGGGTGTCCCTGGCGGAGGAGCAGGCATGGAAAAGGAAGCTGAAACCCTGGGTTGGAGTGGCGACATCGCCCTCTTGAGATTATTACAATTGGCCAGCTCTACTCTGCCCGTAGGAGCCTATAGTTATTCCGAAGGCCTGGAGTACCTGGTACAGGCAGGTCAATTGTCGTCAGCCGAAGGCCTGGAACATTGGTTGCAGCAGGAGTTACGCTACGGCGCTATACGCCTGGAAGCTGCGATCATGGTACGGGGAATGGCCGCGGCTCTGGCAGAAGATAGCGATCAGCTGCACTACTGGAATGACTGGTTGTCGGCCTTGCGAGAAACGGAAGAACTCCGGGCCCAGAGCTGGCAGATGGGCCGATCGCTGCTGCGCCTGTTGCGGGATTTGCAACCCCAACCCGACCTCCCTCTGGATCTCACTGCCCTGCAGCAGGCAGGCTGCAATTTTCCGATTGCCTACGCGATCGGGGCGGTTCACTGGCAAATTGCTGCTCCTGCTGCAGTCCTGGGCTATCTCCATAGCTGGGCCACCAACCTGATTGGAGCCGGAATTAAGCTGATTCCCCTGGGCCAGACCACCGGACAGCAGTTATTGATCAATCTGCAACCCGTTCTGGAAGCTGCGACTCAGACCGTATTGGCGTTACCGGATGAAGACTTGAGCAGTTGTGGTTGGGGCCTGGCCCTGGCCAGTATGAACCATGAAACGCTCTATAGCCGGTTGTTTCGCAGTTAACCTCGAAATTGCTCTAACCCACCAAAGACCAGCAACCAGGTGATGACGATCGCCCAATGTAAAAAGACTGGAGTCCAGAAGGAGCCGCTTCTGAGGTACGAAATAGTGCAGAGAAGGCCCAGTAGACCGGCTCCTGTCAGGAAGGCGGGAGTCCTGAAAAAAGCCGGGACAAAGGGGTGTAAATGATAAAGCAAAAAAAGTACCCAACTCAGACCAATCCAGAGCTGGCGTGTTCTGGTGGGGCAAGATTCTTTTGGATGGGGAATCAGCAGAACCCGAAAGACCAATTCTTCTGTTAAACCGGGCATGACAAAGGCCGATAGCCCGACCCCAATGATCGTCAACCAGGAGGTTTGGGGGGCAAACCGGAGTAAACCCAGGGAAAACCCGATCGGCAGATAGATCACGCCATAAAGCGCCAGCAAAATCAGACAATCCCGCCAATCTCTGGCTGTCGGAATGGTCAGAACCGCTGATTTAATCCGCTGGAGAACCGACCTCATAGGGTGTTACGATTTACCTCTGGGAACTTTTGCAAAACCTTAACACAAGTCACTTTATGACGGCACTTGACGATAAAACAGTCGTTCGGGAATACTTTAATGCCACGGGCTTCGATCGCTGGCGCAGAATTTATGGCGATGGCGAAGTGAACAAGGTTCAACTGGATATTCGCCAGGGCCACCAGCAGACCGTCGATACGGTTTTGAGCTGGCTGGAGGCGGATGGCAATCTGGCCGAGTTATCGGTGTGTGATGCCGGTTGTGGTGTGGGCAGTCTGAGTATCCCGATGGCCCAGATGGGAGCCAGAGTGTTTGCCAGCGATATTTCCGAAAAAATGGTTGGAGAGGCCAGGGAACGGGCTGAGGCAACCTTAGGAACGGTGGGCAATCCTACTTTTGCGGTACAGGACTTAGAAACCTTGACAGGTCGCTACCATACGGTGATCTGTCTGGATGTGCTAATTCACTACCCCCAGGATAAGGCGGCGGAAATGATCAGCCATCTCAGTTCCCTGGCCGAATCCCGACTGATGCTCAGTTTTGCGCCCAAGACCCTGGCCTACAGCCTGCTCAAGAAAATTGGTGACTTTTTTCCTGGGCCCAGTAAAGCGACTCGCGCTTACCTGCACCGGGAAGCCGATGTGGTGGCAATTTTAGAGAGCCTGGGCTGGACGATCGAGCGCAGTGCTATGACCAAAACCCGGTTCTACTTTTCTCGTCTGCTGGAAGCAACCCGGCAGTAAGGGGCAGAGATGGGGCTAAACTGGAGGATATTTCTGCTTCTGTTTAGTTTCAATTGACACCAGTAAGCTTATGAGACTGGTCACCAAAATTGCTGCCGGAGTTTTGCTGGGCATTGGCCTTCCTATTAGCGTAATGGCTATCTGGCAAATCGCCAGTCCGAATGTTTCAGCAGAAGACAAATCTGGATCGGAAGCGGCCCTGGTTTTATTTGGGTTGCCTCCGGCAGTTCTGGGTAGCTGGCTGATCTGGAACGGGCGACGGCTTTCCCGCCAGGAATTAAGCGATCGCCTCCAGGCCACCTTCTTTCGCCTGCTTCAGGAGCATAATGGTCACCTGACAGCCCTCCAGTTTGCTATGGAAACGGGGTTGAATGGAGAAGCGGCCCGGGCATTTTTAGATGAACGAGCCAAAGAATTTAACGCCGGTTTTAATGTCACAGAAGAAGGCAAACTGTCTTACTACTTTGATCTGGGCCAATCAATCGCCGGTACCCTACCCGCTGCTTCAGAAACCTACGATGTGCTGGTGACTAACATTCCGGCCCAGCAGCAACGGCAGGTTGTAAAAGTAGTCAAGGAACTGACTGGGTTAGAGTGGCAGCAGGCCAAACAACTGGTGCGGCGGTTACCAGAGCCAATTTTGATTCGATCAGGGGTGTCTCGGATAGCTGCCGCAGACTACCGCCAGCGTCTGGAAGCCAGCGGAGCAGAGGTTCTGGTGGTGTTGAAATAAAATTTGTGGAGGAGGGGAGCCATCTGCATCGTTGACGGCTCTCTGCGGTAAAGTGACAGTATGTACGATGATGATGATCTGACTGTTTTAAGTGCCGACAGCGATCTAGAAAGTCCTCTAGATCGGATGGAGCCGGTTGACGCTGATTCTGAGGCAGAAAAACCTGACCCAGAAGTGATGCTGGCTTTGCTGGAGTCCCCAGAGACGAACCAGCGGATGTTAGCAGCGCGAGCTTTTTGTGAACTGCAAGACGATCGAGCGGTTCCCCATTTAATTCGGTTGCTGGCCGATCCCTGCCCCCTGGTGCGAGTTAGTGCCGCCTATGGTTTGGGGCGCAATCCCAGTTCCGCTGCGGTACCGTCTTTAATCGAACGCTACGAGCAAGACTGGAATGGCTATGTCCGTAAAGGAGTCATCTGGGCCCTGGGCAACTGCCGCGATCGCCGGTCTTTACCAACCTTACTCGATGCGTTGAAAACCGATATTTCTGCGGTGCGCCTCTGGGCTGCCAGTGCCCTGGCTCAGATGGCCGCTGTTCACTACGAGAAAGTAATCGCAGCGATTCCGCCTCTGATTGAAGCGATGCGGCAAGACCCGATCGCGGCGGTTCGCAGTAATTGCGCCTGGTCCCTGGGACAACTCTGCCGGGAACTGCCCTCGAATGTGGTCTATGCCACGGCGGTAGATGCCCTGCTGGAGGTCTTCGTAGAAGATGAAGAGTTGGGGGTCCGGGAGGATGCCCGTGCTTCCCTGTTGAAGTTGGGAGACCCCAGGGGCCTGCAGGTGATTGAAGAACTGGAGCAGGAAGGGTTTTTGTAAGGGACGATCGCTTTCTCTTTCCCGGGGGATTGCTATAGTATGGCTGTCTCGTTCTGGTCGTTGATGGGGACGCAACCTGGGCTGGCGATGGGGAGTCATCGCTTTTTCCAGAAGCAGCCACCGGAGCAGCCTTTGCTGGGCAGGAGGTTAGGGAATGTACGTATTGATTGGAGGAGCCGGCTTAATTGGCCTGGGATTGGCTCAGAGGTTGCTGATTCTGGGACATACCGTGGCGATGATTGACATTGACCCGGGGGCCTGCCGCTATGCCAGGGAACAACTGGGGGTGATGGCCTTTGAAGGCAGTGCGGTCAGTACGGAAACCCTGCTGGAGGCCGGAATTCGTAAGGCCGATGCCCTGGCTGCCGTGTTGCGAGATGACGCTTTGAATCTGGCCATGGTGACGCTGGCGAAGCATTACGGGGTTGGCCATATTACGGTACGGATGCGCCATCGAGATTTTGCCCAACCCTACCGAATTGCCGGAGCGAACCACATTATCAACGCGATCGACCTGGCAGTTTCGACTATGGCCAATGCGATCGAGTATCCCCAGGTGGAGTCGATGATGCACTTTGAGCAGGGACAGATTGAGGTGCTAAAGCTTTCGATTCCCGAAAAATGTTATGCCGTCGGCCATAGTGTGGCAGAAATTGCCCAGGACGATCGATTTCCTTCCGGGTCATTGATTATTGGTTATCAGCCCTACCGCCATAAAAATCTGATGATTCCTAACGGCAATACGGTTCTGGAACCGGGGTCAACGGTTCTGGTGGTAACCAAACCGGGAAGTATGCATGAGATTATCGATTTTTTCCTGGAAGGTTAATGGGTTTGGTCCCTGGTAACGGAGTGGCTTGAAAAATTCCCTAATCCCCGGTCGGGCTATGCCTGTCGGGGGTTTCTGTGTCTGCAAGATGTTTCAGGCCCCAGGCTGTGATTACCTTCAAGACGGGCCGCAAACTCTTTCCCTGCTCGGTCAGGTGATAGTTCATCCGGCGGGAATGGTTGCTGTAGGGCTGCTTTTCTACCAGACCTGATTCTTCCAGTAGTTTCAGGCGGTTAGCCAGAATATTGGTTGAGATTCCCTCAGGAGATTCTAAGAACTCTTCAAATCGTTGCTTACCGAAGAACATCATGTCCCGGATTACGAGTAACGTCCAGCGATCGCCAATCAAATCTAAGGTGCAGGAGATGGGGCAGGGAGAGCGTCGAAATTCAGTCATGCCAGAATACGGACTTGGTTACTTGCATTTTACAAGCTATGCCTGCTAATCTAACTTTTAACTTGCAAATTAAAAGTTAAATATGAACCTGGAAAGACGACAGCCCTTTGAGGTGGAAATTCCTTTGGCGGTCAAAACCTACGATATTGACTTTGCTGGTATCGTCAGCAATATCGTCTACGTTCGCTGGCTGGAAGACCTGCGCTTAGAAATGCTGGCCCGCTATTTTCCTCTGGATGAACAGGTCAGGGATGGACTGGTGCCTGTGATTTTGCAGACCAAAATTGATTACAAACAGCCAATTAAACTGTTTGATCAGCCCTGGGGCCGGATGTGGATGCAATCTCTAGATTCCCTGCGCTGGACTGTCAAGGCTGAAATTTCTGTTAATGGCAAGGTGTCTGCCCTGGGCGAGCAGATGGGGGTTTTTGTGAATTTGCAAAATAACCGACCGATGCGTATACCGCAACGATTGCAGCAGGGGTTCCGGTCGATTACCGTCTAGGGCATCAAATCTGGAAGAAACCTGAGCGAAGATTGCCTTACCCGAACCCGTAGGGCAATCTTCGCTTAACCCGACTTTCCCCAAAAACGGGGGAGGTTACAGGGCTGCCAGGGCTTCCTCTACGGATTGAATCGCGGCATCAATTTCCACCGCCGTCACAATCAGAGGTGGCACAAAGCGAATCACCTTCGGCCCCGCAGGAACCAGCAGCAACCCGTTGGCGATCGTGACTTTGATCACTTCCGGTGAGGTCAGGGGGCTATCGGCCTTAATTTCCATGCCGTTAATCAAGCCCCAGCCCCGTACTTCTGCAATATGCTCGGGATACTTGGCGGCGATTTCCATCAAACCGGCCCGCAACTGCTCTCCCCGTTGCCGTACATTTTCCAGCAGATTTTCTTGCTCCAGGGTTTTGCAAACTGCCAGGGCGACGGCACAGGCAAAGGGATTGCCACCAAAGGTGCTGGCATGGTCGCCGGGTTGGAAGACATCGCAGAAGGACTTGCAGAGCATGGCCCCGATCGGGATGCCGCCGCCTAACCCCTTGGCCGAGGTGAAAATATCGGGTTCAATCCCCAGGTTTTCGTAGCCCCAGTACTGCCCGGAACGGCCCATCCCGACCTGAACTTCATCCAGAATCAGGAGAATCCCCTTCTGATCGCAAATTTCTCGAATCCGCTGGAAGTAAGCCCGCTCACCGGGGCGCACCCCGCCCTCTCCCTGGAGGGCTTCCAGCATGATGGCCGCCACCTGCCGTTCTCCCGCATCCAGTTCGGCGATCGCCTGTTCTAGAGCAGCTATGTCGTTATAGGGAACATAGTGGAAACCGGGCATCAACGGGTCAAAGCCTTTCTGATACTTGGGTTGGCCGGTGGCGGTAATGGTGGCCAGGGTGCGGCCATGGAAACTGGCCTGGGCCGTCAGAATCACCGGATTCTGGATATTCAGAACCGTATGGGCATACTTGCGGGCCAGCTTAATTGCGCCTTCGTTGGCTTCTGCTCCAGAGTTGCAGAAAAATACCCGATCGGCGCAGGAGTGCTCGGTCAACCACTGGGCCAGTTGCCCCTGGGCCGGGATGTAATAGAGGTTAGAAACATGGTGCAGGGTTTGAATCTGCTCGGTGACGGCCTGTACCATGGCCGGATGGGCATGACCCAGGGTGCAGGTGGCGATACCGGCGACAAAGTCCAGGTATTCTCGCCCTTCCGTGTCCCAAACGCGACAGCCTGCGCCCCGCTCTAAGGTGATGGCATAGCGGGCATAGGTTGTCATCACATACTGGTCAAACTCTGCCGGAGTAAACGGCTCAGACGACCCTGGCAGGGAGTCTGCGATCGCGGTTGGGGTTTGGACTAGCGCTTCTGGACTCACCGGAACGGTTCCTCAATTTTTTTACAAATGGTTGAATATCTGCCTTGAAATGGGCAGGGTAGTTGAGATACAGGGATGGGATGAACCTGGGATGCATACTCAAATTGTCTTTGCCATCCTGTCTCAGACTGCTATTCGGGGGTCTAAACTGACCTCATCGAATCTGTAATATAGCGTATCCACTTCTGCGGCAAATTGCCGAGGGCTACAGGTTAACGTCCTATGACATTTTTATTGGCGGCGATCGGTGGAGATCAATCCAATGTTGCAGAACTGGTGCGAGTTCTGATCATTCTATTACTGGTTGCAACCGGTGTGGCTCTGCTTTCTCGTCGCCTGCGAGTGCCCTACGTTTCTGGTCTGGTGGTGGCCGGTTTGGCGGTGGCCGAGTTGCTTCCCCGGCGGGTAGGGTTAGATTCTTCCCTGATTTTTAACCTGTTTTTACCGATTCTGTTATTTGAAGCTGCCATCAATACCGATATCAGTCGTCTCCGCAGCACCCTCAAACCGATCGCTCTTTTGGCGGGGCCAGGGGTAGTGATTGCCTCTGGCATGACGGCCCTGATCCTGAAGTGGGGGCTGAGCCTGGAGTGGATTCCGGCCCTGCTGGTGGGGGTGATCCTGGCGATTACGGATACGGTTTCTGTGATTGCGGTGTTCAAGGAGGTATCGGTTCCCTCCCGGCTAATTACGATCGTTGAGGGGGAGAGTTTGTTTAACGATGGCATGGCCCTGGTCGTATTCAGCCTGATTTTGAAGCTGGATGCCACCGGTTCCCTCACCTTTGCCGAAGGTTTCCGGGAATTGCTGGTTGTGATTCTGGGGGGCAGTCTGGTCGGGCTGGTGGTGGGTTACCTGGGAGTGCTGTTGTATGTCCAGTCGGATGATGCTCTCAGCAGCATTCTGTTGACCGTGGCGATCGCCCTGGGAGCTTTTCAGATCAGCCAGTTATTAGGGGTTTCAGGCGTGGTAGCGGTTGTTATTGCGGCCCTGGTTCTGGGTAATGTCAACCTCTCCCGCAATGTTTCGGCCTCCAGTCGGCTGACGGTTTTGAGTTTTTGGGAGTATGCCGGTTTTGGGGTCAATACCTTTATTTTTTTATTAATCGGTTTGGAAATCAATCTGGAAACCCTGAGCCGGACTTTGCCCGCCGTGTTGCTGGCCATTTTGGCCTACCAGGTGGGGCGGGTTCTCTCCGTCTATCCCCTGCTGCTCCTGGTGAGTCGGGTCGATCGCAGTATTCCCCTGCGCTGGCAGCATGTTTTATTTTTTGGCAACATTAAAGGTTCTTTGTCCATGGCCCTGGCCCTGACTCTACCGGCTACTTTGCCTGGCCGGGAGGGGTTGATTGCCCTGGTGTTTGGGACGGTGTTGCTCTCCCTGGTCGGGCAGGGAGTGAGTTTGCCCTGGCTGGTGCGTCGCCTCCAACTGGCTCCCAGTTCCGATGCCCAGCAGTGGATTGAAGCGTTGCAATCCCAGTTGATGACGGCGAAAGCCGCTCAGGATGAACTGGATTCCCTGCTCAAAGCAGGAGTCTTACCCAAGTCGGTGTACGAAGAGATGCGGGCCAGCTATCAGGTCAAGGTAGCAGCGGCGGAACGGGCCTTGCGCGATTTTTACAACCGCCCCGCCGATAAACTGGCCTTTGCCAGTGGCCGGGTTTCCCGGCTGGATGCGATTCGACGGCGATTGTTGCTGGCGGAAAAGGATGCCCTCAACGATGCCTTGCGTAAACGAATTCTCTCGGAAGAAGTGGTGCGATCGCGGTTGCAGACGATCGATCAGCAGTTGCTCAATCTCGAAGACGACTAGCTGGGCTATCCCTTACTTACTTTTTGCTGGAGGGTTTAAACTCACGGCCATCTGGCATTCTGGCCTGGTCAAACTGGGCCTCGGTAATCACTGCCCCCGCCAGTCTGGCCCGAAACAGATTGGCTTTGCGTAGGTTAGTTCCTTTTAACCGGGCTCCGCGCAGGTCTGCCCCTTCTAGATTGGCCTCTCGCAGATCCGCCTGACTCAGGTCAGCTCCGCTCAAATCGGCGGCATAGAGATTGGCTTTGCTGAGGTTAGCGCCGCTCAGGTCACTGCCCCGCAGCTTTACCAGGGCCAGATTGGCCCGCTCTAATACCGCATTGGTCAATAGGGATTGCTCCAGGTTAGAACCCTGGAGCGCGGCGGCGGTCAGATTGGCACCGCTCAGGTTAGACCCTGCCAGGGCGTAGTTGTAAAGGCTGACTTCCGTCAGATTGCAACCAGAACATTCCCCGGTATTCAGGAGGCGTTTGAGTTGGTCGGGGGCACTGGCGATCGCAGCAGCACTGGTACTCAGGAGCAGAGTAGCAGTCAGAGACAGGGAGGATTGCTTCATAGGGCACCAGATCAGTTCTGGTCTAGATTATCCCTTACGACAGTAGGCAAAAAAGCTCTGGCAGTTGATTGGGGCTTTGAGAATCTTCCAGGCGGTGTAACGATCGGAGATGTTGATGCCGAGGGCCGTTTTTAATAAATAAAGTAGATAGAGCCCCAGAACAGCGGTGAAACCACGTTTTAGAACAGGCATAGGAATTTCGCAAAATCACAGGTCAGCACCAATCTAGAAATTAGATGTCTCTGCTCTGTGAATGCGGGATGTCTGAGCCATGTCAATTGGGACTGTTACCCCAGAATGCCACCACTGCGGGCCGCTACACTGAGCTGCAAGTTGCCCGACGAAGCCTCCTGGTTAAAATTTACGCTGCCAAACAAACATTTTTGGGGAACTGCCAACCCGGCGGCGGCCAGGTCGATCGTCGCCTTGCTCGGAGCGGTTCCAATGTTGACTGCCACGATCACGACTTCGCTACCCAGGGTGCGGGCAAATACATAGAGGGTGGTTTCAGCATAGAGAATGCGGTAATCTCCGGTGCGGAGGGCGGCGTATTGATGGCGCAGAGCGATCAACTGGCGATGGTACTCATACAGCTCATAATCCCAATCGGCTTCCAGGGGAAATCCTCGACGGGAGTCGGGATCGATCGCCCCCGGCAAGCCGACTTCATCCCCGTAATAGATACTGGGGGCACCGGGGAAGGTCAACAACAGCAGGGTGGCCAGTTCTACACTGGGTCGATCGCCCCCGGCAATGCTGATTAACCGGGCCGTATCGTGGCTGGCCAGCAGATTTAGCTGGGTCAACTGAATCTCCCAGGGATAGAGAGCCAGCAACTCCTGAATTTTTTCCCCATATTCCTTGGCAAACAGGGGCGGATAGGGATAGTAGGACCGATCCTTTACCTGATCCATGATCACCCGATCGCCGGCGGTAAAGGCAATGGTAGGAGCGGTAAACAGGTAGTTCATTACCCCATCAAACTGGGTGCCATCCAGCCATTCCCGCGAATCTTCCCAGACTTCACCGACGATATAAGCCTCCGGGTTGACTGCCTTTACCCGATCGCGGAACTCCTGCCAGAAGCCCGGGGTTTTCACTTCAAACGGCACATCCAACCGCCAGCCATCAATCCCGAACTTGAGCCAATACTCGGCGATTTCCATGATGTATTCCCGCACTTCCGGGTTGTCATGGTTAAACACCGGTAAGGCCCGGTTATCGGCCCAGCCTTCATAGTTGGCAGGAAACTCGCCGTTGTAGGGGGACAGAGGCCAGTTATGGATCTTAAACCAGCTAACCCAGGGAGATTGGGGGCCATTTTCTAAAATGTCGTGAAAGAAGAAAAAACCCCGACTGGCATGGTTAAATACCCCATCCAGTACCACCTTCATATTGCGGCTGTGGGCTGCATCCAGCAACTCTTTAAAGGCCGAGTTGCCCCCCAACATTGGGTCTACCTGATAGTAGTCGTGGGTATGGTAGCGGTGGTTGCTGGCTGACTGAAAGATCGGTGTAAAGTAAATCGCTGTGATACCCAGGTCTTGCAAGTAATCCAGTTTCTCCATTACGCCCCAGAGTTCACCCCCCTTATAGCCATAGAGGGTGGGCATGGCATCCCATTCTTCCCAGGTGGCATTCTTGAGCAAACGCTTCTGGGGTTTTTCACTGCGGGCGAAGCGATCGGGGAAAATCTGGTAAAAAACCGCGTGCTTGACCCAGTCTGGTGTCTGAATTTGCATGGGAGATTTCTCAAGGAACGTCAAAGGAATATTAGAGGCAAGTTCCGGGACAGGGTTTGACAGGGCAAACCTGTACAAAGCCAAACTCGTAGAACAAAGTTCTAATCTTCCATCAGGTCGCTGCGGATATCCCCCGGGGCATTCACCATCTCCGGGGCAACCCCAGGGTTTTGTAGCAATTCCCCGGGGTTTTCTGGAGTTCCCTGGTTATAAACCAGTTGCTGCGGATCAAACATTTCATCCTCTGCTCTATCGCTATCATTAAGCTTGACCTGATCCGGTGAATCCGGCGCAGGTAACCGATTGGTAGGTTCGGTCATTTGCCATCGCTCCCTTGCTCAAACACCCTCTAGAGTAAAAGGGGCGATCGCACCTCAACACTACCCGAGGAATTAGATTGTCCCTGCCCTGCCTATCCCGCCGAAAAATCATCCCCTATGTCAGCTCCCGATTTAAATATTGACCTTGCTCCTTACATTGACCATGCTCTGCTTACCCCCACGGCTACTCCTGACCAGGTAGAACAGTGGTGCGCCGATGCCGATCGCTTCAACTTTGCTGCGGTCTGTGTCCAGCCCACCCATGTCAAACTGGCGGCCCATCTCCTCCATGGCAAGGCCCCTCAGATCTGTACGGTGATTGGCTTTCCCTATGGGTCTACGACCTCTGCCGTGAAGCTCTATGAAGCCCAGGAAGCTGTAGAAAACGGGGCAACAGAGCTGGATGTTGTGATCAATCTCGGCTGGCTGAAGGCTGGCAAGGTCAACGACCTGCATCGGGAAATTGCCGAAATTCGGGAAGCCACTGGCCAGGTAGTGAAAGCGATTCTGGAACTGGCCCTGTTGAACGATGCCGAAAAACGTCTGGCTGCCGAGATTTGTATGGATGCCGGTGCGGCATTCTTAAAGACCAGTACTGGCCTCTACGGGGGAGCGACTGTTAACGATATCCGGTTGTTGAAGGAGTTGACAAAAGACCGGGTTGGAATTAAGGCTTCTGGGGGAATCCGGACGGCAGACCAGGCGTTAGAGTTGATTATTGCTGGTGCAACTCGCATTGGTACTTCTCGCGGTCCCGAACTGGTTCGTCAACGCGATAGGGTAGAGCAAGTAGGCTAAGGGGTAAGGGCGAAGAGCCAGATGAGTCGAACCTATAAAGCGACGGGAATCAATCTCAAAAGTATGCCGATGGGGGAGGCCGATCGTCTGCTGACAATTTTGACGCGGGAATTTGGGTTGGTGCGAGCCGTCGCCCCGGGGGCCCGCAAGCACAATTCCCGGATGGCAGGCCGGAGTGAACCCTTTGTGGTAAACGAATTGTTGATTGCTAAGGGCCGATCGCTCGATAAGGTGACCCAGGCCGAAACCCTGGAGTCTTACCCCGGACTGGCCCAGAACCTACCTAAATTAATTGCCAGTCAATACCTGGCCGAACTCGCCCTCTACCAGGCCCTGAGCGACCAGCCCCAGGAAGAGCTTTTTTACTTGCTGAATGAACATCTGGGGCGCATCGAACGTTCCTCCTCTGACCAGATTCTGGCTCGCCTGACCCATGCGGTTTTTCAGCTGCTGGTGCTGGCAGGACTGGCTCCCCAGGTACACCTTTGTGGAGTCACCCGTCAGGAGATTCAACCAGATTTGAGCGATCCTGACTGGCGCTGTGGTTTTAGCATTCCTCTTGGGGGCACAGTTACTCAGGCCGCTTTAGAACAGCTGATCGGGCAAAATCGGCCTGTGCTGAAACCAAAATCAGCTTCCAGTCCCGGTTCAGCGAATTTTCCCGCCGATAGAGGTCTTAAACCCACCTCTACCAAACTAACCGCCGTGACCAGCTCCCCTCGGCGCTCTGGCCCGACTGGTTACGGTAACCTGCGGCTGGCCGCTGCAGAAGTCGTCATCTTGCAACGATTAGCTGAGTCAGAATTACCCACAGACCTGTTTCAGAAAAATCTGGAGCGCATCTGGCATTCCGTTGAACGCGTTTTGCGTCAATATGCTGAGTATCATCTCGACCATGTAGTGCGCTCCGCTGGCCTGATCGATACCTGTTTCAATCCCGCCGACCCTTCCCTACCCGTGTAAGCCATGATGCGATCGTCTCCCCAGGATTTAAAAGCAGCCGTCATGCTGTCGCAGAACTGCCCCCAACCGAGTGATAATACAAGAAAGTTAACCCGGTTAGAGTCTGGTAACCTGGCTCCTGGCATGGGGCAGACCGTAAACCGTCCGCCCTCCGAAAAATCGGCTGAACAGCCCTCTGAACGGAGCGCCGATGAGCCTGTGCTAGACGGGGATATATGCGTGGTTGAGGAGAACTCGTCGTCCATGTTTCGTTCAGAAGAGGATTGCCTGACCTCCGAAGAGGCTGGTTCTACTGGTCAATCTGCTTCAGTAGCGGGTTTGAACCATCCTGATAGCCGGTTATCTCCATTGCAGGAGGTGGCCGTAGCTCAACCTGAACAAAATCAGGCCGAAGCTGTCATTCCATCGGAGCCAGAACGGGGTTTATTGCCTGTCTTAAAAAATCGCAACTTCCTGACCCTCTGGAGTGGTCAGGTTTTTTCCCAACTGGCCGATAAGGTCTATCTGGTGTTAATGATTTCGTTGATTGCCAGCCGCTTTCAAACGGGCGATCAAACCATCAGTGGCTGGGTCTCTTCGATCATGATTGCCTTTACGATTCCGGCAGTCCTGTTTGGTTCGATCGCCGGGGTGTTTGTCGATCGCTGGTCTAAAAAGGTGGTTCTGGTCGTCACGAACCTGCTGCGGGGCGGGTTGGTTTATGCTCTACCGCCTCTGCTCTGGATCTCTAAAGGTTGGGCTCCCCTGGCGGGTTTGCCCCTGGGGTTCTGCATCCTGCTGGGGGTGACGTTTCTAGTCTCAACCCTGACTCAGTTTTTTGCTCCGGCAGAGCAGTCCGCTATTCCCCTGGTCGTCGATCGGCGTCACCTGCTCTCCGCCAATTCCCTTTACACCACTACCATGATGGTTTCCGTCATCATTGGTTTTGCCGTAGGAGAACCGCTGTTGGCCCTGGCCGACTCCCTGGCCGCCAGTTTTGGTCTGACGGCGATCGGCCTGGGTAAGGAACTGGTGGTTGGGGCTGGCTATCTGATTGCTGGTGTGATTCTCTTGCTGCTGCGGGTGCAGGAGAAGAACCGACCAGGCCAAAATTCCGCTGGGACGACCACCGAGTCGATCGAACAGCCCCATGTTCTGCAGGATATTAAAGATGGATTGCGTTATCTGGGCCAGCAACACCATGTGCGGAGTGCCCTGATCCAGCTAGTAATTCTCTTTTCTGTCTTTGCTGCTCTGGCCGTGCTATCGGTTCGTCTGGCAGAGGTCATGCCGGCGATCAAAGCTTCCCAGTTTGGCTTTTTGCTGGCTGCTGGTGGGGTAGGCATGGCGATCGGTGCCGCCTTTATCGGTCAGTTTGGCCAGCGCTTTCCCCATGCCCAACTGAGTCTATTTGGTTCCCTCGGGATGGCTGCCTCTTTATTCGGATTATCCCTGTTTACCCACCAGCTAATTCCAGTTCTGGCTCTAATTACCCTGCTGGGAGGGTTCGCTGCGGTGGTGGGGGTGCCGATGCAGACAACGATTCAAGAAGAAACACCAGAAGATATGCGGGGTAAGGTGTTTGGCTTGCAAAACAATGCGATTAATATCGCTCTCAGTTTACCTCTGGCCCTGGCTGGAGTGGCCGAAACCTTTTTAGGCTTGCGGACGGTATTTCTGGGTCTTGCAGTTCTGGTGATCGCAGGGGGGGTATTTACCTGGTATATTTCGCGTACAGGATCAAAACAGAGCCAGATTGTGGGGTAGACACCTTCCGTTGAAAGTCTTACGGCAGGGTTAGAGCCCGGTCTGGCTGGTTGCAGGTCTTGTCTCTAACCCATTCCTGTCCTAACCCTGAATGCATATCGCTTGGCTTGGAAAGAAATCGCCCTTTTGTGGCAATGTCACCTATGGTCGAGAAGTCACAAATGCTCTCCTAGATCGAGGGCATCAGGTTAGCTTTTTCCATTTCGCTCAAGAAGATCCTCCTCCCGATAATTGGCCGGACTTTCAAGAGATTTCCTTGCCCTTTCTGTATAAGTCCCAGATTTATACCATTCCCACCCTTAAATCCAGCAAGGTTCTGGCCCAGGCTTTGGCGGAGGTGAAGCCCGATCTGGTGCATGCTTCCCTCACCCTTTCTCCCCTTGATTTTCTATTACCGGAGATCTGTGCTGACCTGGGAGTTCCGCTGATTGCTACCTTTCATCCTCCCTTCGATCGCAAGCTGCGAAATCTGACTTCGGGAACTCAGCACCTGATGTATCAGCTTTACGCACCATTCCTGGCAAGGTATGATCGCACGATCATTTTCTCCCACATTCAACGCGAAATCTTAATTCGCTTAGGAGTGCCGGCGGAAAAATTGGCGGTCATTCCCAACGGAGTTGATGTTCACAAATATTCTCCTGGGCCTTCCAGCCTCAAGGCCGAGTTAGATGCCGATCGAATTTTTGTCTATCAGGGCCGAATTGCCCCAGAAAAGAACATTGAATCCTTGCTCAAAGCCTGGAAGCATTGCCGTATGGGGCCTCGTACCAAACTGGTAATCGTCGGTAATCACGGCCCTCTGGCCACCTCCTTGCAGCCCTTCTATGGGGCAGAGCAGGGCATTGTCTGGTCTGGCTTTATTGCCGATGAGCAGCGGCGAATTGAAATTTTGCGGGGGTCCGATGTGTTTATTTTGCCGTCTCTGGTAGAAGGCTTGTCACTTTCTTTGCTAGAGGCCATGGCCTGTGGTTTGGCCTGCGTTGCCACCGATGCCGGTGCGGATGGAGAAGTTCTGGAAGATGAGGCGGGAGTAATTTTAAAGACTCAAAATGTTGCCTCCCAACTCAAAACTTTGTTGCCCCAACTGCGTGACCATAGTGGTTGGACGGATCTCCTGGGTAAAAATGCCCGTCAACGGGCCAAAATTCGCTATACCCTGAGCGATAACATCTCCCAGGTAGAGGCCCTTTATGCCGAGGTTTTACGGCAGCAATCGGTCTCTTTAACGCGGGTTGGATGACACGGGCTAGCGGTTTCGGGTCGAGGTCTCGGAGAGTAAAGTTTTAATTTTCTACAAGTTTTAGTGGCAGGAGAGGGCAGTCCTAGCTACCCTTGCTCTGTTGCTCTCCGTTTTTTCCAGATATGAATTCAACTGACCTGGCCTTTGCTACAGCGATCGAGCAGGCAAAGCTGCTTCGCCAAAAGGAAGTTTCTCCCCTCGAACTTGTAGAGTTGTATCTTCGTCGGATCGAGCAACTAAATCCCCGTTTGGGCAGCTATTTTACGGTGGCAGCAGAGATGGCTATCACCGATGCCAGGGCCAAAACTGAGTATCTTGCTGGTAATCCAGCAGATCTACCCCCTTTCTATGGGGTGCCAATCTCGATTAAAGATCTCAATCCGGTAGCCGGGTTGCCCTGTACCTTCGGCCTGCAGGTTCTCAAGCAGCGACTGGCCAAGGAAGATGATGGGGTCGTAACCAAGATTAAGCAGGCAGGCTTCGTGATTCTGGGCAAAACCGCTACCTCCGAAGTTGGTACTTTACCCTATACCGAACCCAGGGGCTTCGCCCCCGCCCGCAACCCCTGGAATCTGGACTATACTGCTGGCGGTTCCAGTGGTGGGGCGGCGGCAGCAGTGGCCGCAGGGCTCTGCCCGATCGCCCAGGGATCGGATGGGGGAGGATCGGTGCGGGGGCCGGCCTTTTGTTGTGGTCTGGTAGGGATCAAACCTTCCCGGGGGCGGATCAGTATGGCTCCTGCCGGAGAGCGGCTCACCGGTATGGCCACCAATGGGTCCCTGGGACGTACCGTAGCTGATGCTGCGGCTTTACTCGATGTGATGGCGGGTTATATTCCCGGCGACCCCTACTGGCTCCCCGATCCCCAACCCAGTTTTGAGGCTATGGCCGGGGTTCCACCAGCTAAGTTGCGGATTGCTTTTGCGACTAACCTCTCCCCCGTTGGAGAAGCGGCTCCGATCTGCCGTCAGGCCGTTTTAGACACAGCCCAACGGTTAGAAGCCCTGGGGCATTGGGTAGAGCCTGACTGCCCCAATTTCAGTGAATTGGTGGAGCCCTTTACGATCGTCTGGCAGTCGATTCTGGCAGAACTGGGAATTCCCTTTTTTGTTCTGGGAAAGATGAATCGCTGGCTCTGGAGCCGAACCCTTGTTTGTTCCACCGGGCAGTATATGCGGGCTGTCGATAAGCTGCAACGGATTGCCCGTCAGATTGTGGCTTTTTTTGAGCAGGTAGATGTGTTGCTGTTACCGACCTACATGCATCCAACCATCCGAATTGGAGAATGGGCCAATCTTAGTTCCGCGAAGACCTTAGAGGCGATCATCAACTGGATTGCTCCCTGTCCCCCCTTTAACGCCTCAGGGCAACCCGCTATTGCCTTACCGACCGGGTTTGCTCCCAACGGTTTGCCGATCGGTGTGCAATTGGTTGGCCGTCCTGCGGCTGAAGCTACCCTGATCTCCCTGGCAGCTCAACTGGAAGCTGTTAATCCCTTTTATCAAAATCGTCCTCCCATGGCTGAGGAAATCTAGAAGGGCAGTATCAAATCAGCGGATTAACGATCGCAGTCGTAGCAGTCATGGTTGATGGGTTCAGATTTCCATGATTGCCTACTATGAACCTGGCAGTATCGCAAGCAGCAAACTTTCCTTATAAGTTGGTTGCTTAAAAAAGGTGCATATCTATAGTTTATCTAAATGTTTTGACTCGGGAGGAGTTGCTTTTCAGGGAAAAATTAAATTCCGTCATTTTTTGTTGAAAACCTGAAAAGCTTGATGGTTCTGGCTTAGAGGGTTCCGTTGTCCCTGTTTGTTAAGGACGAATGACAAATTTTTATCACTGAATGGGATGTCACAATGCCGAAGATTCGCTATCATGGCTCGAAGTGTGATCCAATCCACATTCCTGCCTTGATTCTGGCGCTAATCTAGACTAGGCTTATGTGTGTAAGTTCGTACCTTAGGCGTGAATGTTGTTATAGAAGTCTTGACGGCTCTCTATACTCGGTGTGAGGAGAATAAATTTATGTCAAAGATTTTGCTGCAATCGCTTTTAGCTGCTCCCGCTGTTCTGGGTGTTGCTCTGGTAGCTTCGACTTCTGCTATCGCTGCAGAGGCCAACGTTAAAGCAGAAGCAATCCAATCTCAGGCTGCTGCCCTGTCTACTCAGACTCTGTCTGAAGTTTCTACGCCAGAAGCTCTGCCTGTTGTTTCTACCGTTCCTGCTCAACAGCCGATTCAGGTTGCCCAGGCTGCTCCCGTAGCTCCTGCTAACACTACTTCTTTAGACCAGCTCAATCGCTACAGCCGTGAAGGCCGCTCCGCCAGTGCAATGAGCCAGGTTACTTCCGTTTCTCAGCTGTCTGACGTGCGTCCGACTGACTGGGCTTTCCAGGCTCTGCAATCCCTGGTTGAGCGCTATGGTTGTATCGCTGGTTATCCCGATCGCCGGTACCGCGGTAATCAGGCCATGACCCGCTACGAGTTTGCTGCAGGTCTAAATGCTTGTATCGATCGCGTCAACGAATTGATTGCTGCCGCTACGGCTGACCTGGTCAAGAAAGAAGACCTGGCTGTTCTGCAAAAGCTGCAGGAAGAGTTCGCTGCTGAACTGGCAACCCTGCGTGGTCGGGTAGATGCTCTGGAAGCTCGCACCGCCACCCTTGAAAAACAGCAATTCTCTACCACCACCAAGCTGGCTGGGGAAGTTATCTTTGCTGTTACCGACGAATTCAGACAGCCCGTTGACAACAACACTGTCTTCCAAAACAGGGTTCGTCTTGCTCTGAACACCAGCTTCACCGGGAAAGACCTGTTGGTTACCCGTCTGGCTGCTGGTAACGCTGGTACCTTTGCTTATCCTGGAGTCACTACTGGGTTCTCTGGTGGTGAAGGTCTGCAAACCTTCAATTTCGGTAACACTGGTGGTAACCAGGTTTACGCTGACTGGGTAGCTTACTTCTTCCCCATTGGCGAGAACATCAACGTTTATGTTCCGGCTGTAAGTGGTCTGCACTATGACTACGCTCCCACCAACTCCGGTTTCCTGGAAGGGTTTGATAGTGGTACTGCGGCTCTGTCCATCTTTGCCCAGCGTAACCCCATCTACCTGATCGGTGGTGGTTCTGGTGCCGGTATCACCTTTGGTACCAACAGCCCGATCAAGATCAGCGTTGGCTACCTGGCTGATAACTCCGATGGTTCTCAAACCACCTTCGCAGCTAACAACCCTCTCTCGAAGAATGGTCTCTTCAACGGCAGCTATAGCGCTTTAGGTCAAGTTACCTTTGCTCCTAGCGACGCTTTCTCCCTTGGCTTGACCTATGTCAATGCTTACAGACGTGGTGCCATCTTTGATGGTGGTAGTGCTCTGTCTTCCTTCGGAACTTCCTACGCCAATGGTGTTAGCAAGCTTACTCCTTCTAACGTCAATGCTTATGGTGTTTCAGCTAACTTCAAGTTCTCTCCGAAGATTTCCATCAGTGGTTTTGCTTCCTACATTACTTCTGATGAAATCGGTGATGGTTTCGAGGCTGCTGATATCTGGACCTATGGTATTGGTGTCGGCTTCGCTGACTTCGGCAAGAAGGGCAACCTGCTTGGTCTGATGGCTGGTATCGAGCCCTATGTTGCTAACCCCAGACAGTATGGTGCAGGTACCAACTCCCGTGATCTGCCCATTCACGTTGAAGGTTTCTACAAGTATCAGCTGACCGACAACATTTCCATCACTCCTGGCATCATCTGGATTATCAATCCTGGCCAGAACGAGAACAATACCGATGCCATCATTGGTACTCTGAGAACCACCTTTACTTTCTAATGGTTTGAATCCTTAGATTTAAGGTTTCTTAAGAAAAGTAGCCCTGTTAACCTCAGGGCTACTTTTTTGTTTATGTACTTTAACAGCGATTTCCCTTTCAATTGGGGACGATCGCAAATTATTTCTATGGATAGATATAAGAAAGCCTCTTACCGCCCCAGTCGATAGATTTCAAGCCGCATAAATTCCCTGACTATGAATTCATGCAACAACAGGGTGATAAGACTTTTTAATGATGCTTTCAATTTATCCTTTTAAAGATCTACTTACTAATCCATTTTTTAACCAGGCAATTCCGCTATTAAGTCGTAAACAGTCAGCCTTTGCCATTCATGATATTCCTGGTCTGTGGCGAGTTCACTGGCAGTTAGGAACAACAACGATTCTGTCTACTTTTTATACCCCTATTGATCAGGTCTGTTTACTCTGGGGGTTTCTTTCCCTGGGAATCTTTGGGACAGCCCAGTTTGTTTTTTGGGATTGGGGCTTACAGGCCTGGTTCTGGTCAGGGCTATCGTTAATTGGCACCACCAGTATGGTCAAATTAACTCAATACTGTGCCAGAATTGCCTCCATTCGACGAACTATTATTGCCTGGGTTGTCCTGATGCTGGGTGGAGTTGTCATGACTGATTTAAGTATTTTTGCCGGTTGGGGAACAATTATTACTGGCCTTTGTCCGCTCTGGTTGGGCTTGAATGCAGTGGGCTATTTCTATAGTGGTTTAGAACTACGATCGCGGGCTTTTCTGATAGTAGGAACCTTGCATGTATTGAGTATTCCTTTATTACCCTGGGTCGGAGTTTGGCAGTTCTTAATGACTGGAATTGTAATTGGTTTAGGTGCAATTTTGCTGGCAGAATTGCAGTGGGATTCTATAGAAGCTTGTGCAATTCATCAATCTAATAACTCTTCTAACCTGTAAAAAGAGGGATGAAAAAGACTTGCTTTTTCATCCCTCTTCACAGTAGAGGTCTAAAAACCTGAAACCCAATTGTCTAGGAAAATGTATCGCAGCAAAAGACATTTTCTAATTCAGGTGAACGTATTTTAGAATTAGCAACTTCTAATTGTGCTTTTTGTTCATATCTCCCTCAAAAGGATGAACACCGGTATTAGGATAATTATCATCGTTAGGACCAAAAATCCGTGATACTGCCTCAGAAACGTATTGGACTACATCGTTCACTAGTTTTGGTACTTTCATAACGTTTACCTCAAAACTTAGAGTTGGGAAACTGTTCAGACGAATCACGAACCAAATTCAGTTAGATTTTCTGCTGCGTTATGCTAACTGCTGATCCCGATACTTTAATTATCCTGAAGGCTCAATAATTTGGCCAATTTTGAATCAATTATTTAGGTTTTAAGCTCAATCCCTGCCCACTACTTAATCTGGCTTTACTTTAAGAGGTTCAAAAACTGCTTATATTGAGATTCTTTGAGGATTGCGAATTAAATGAAATCAAGAAATATTTGACCCTCCGAGTAAAGGCTACCTATTTTAAGGAAAAATCATCCTGGTTAATCCTTATTAGTAGGTGGCCTTCATTAAAGATTGTTATAAAAAATGAGGAAGTGCCGCGGAGGGGGGCTCCCTCATTTTTTAGTTCTGCCCATTCACTTAGCTGAGTATCTAATTGTCAGGCAAAGCTTCTTCTAACCGGTTATTACCCTCAATATGGCGTTCGTACCAGGTCATTAAAGGGGTGGCACTGATGCCATGTAAAACTACGGAAATGGCGACGGTGATAAATGTAATCCAGGCAATTAATTCTCCAGGTTCTCCCTGCAATCCCTGTCCCAGGGCATAGGAGAGATAATAAAGGGAGCCAACTCCTCGGATGCCAAACCAGCCAAACAGGAGACGAGTTGCCGGATGTATGGGGGAACCGATCGTGCTGATCCAGGCCCCCAGAGGGCGAATTACAAACAATAGTAATCCGGCGATTAGAAGGGCGGCGGGGGCAAAACGCAGGATGGGTTCAATTCGTAATAGGGAACCCAGCAGTAAAATGGTCGCTACCTCCGTCAGTCTTTCCAGGCGTTCAGTGAATTTCAGTTGGGCGAAGGGTTGGGTCGGGTCTGGGCAGTGTCTGGTTGAGACAACCCCAGCGACAAAAACGGCAAGGAATCCGTAACCGTTGACCAGTTCGGTCAGGGCGTAGGCGAGCAGAATAATGCTGATAGCTAGAAAATCATCCATCACGCTGTCATCTGGACGATATCGTTGTAAGCGTTGGTCAATCCATCGGATCGCTTGAGCCACCAGTATCCCCATCACGAGTCCAGCAGCGATCGCCCAGAGCAAATCAACCAGTACCCAGCGGCTAAACCAGGTAGACCATTGGGAATTATCTAACCAGTGCAGCCCAAAGTAGACGAAGGGAAAGGCTAATGCATCATTTAAACCACCCTCTGAAGTCAGGCCAAAACGCAACTCATCTTTATCTTTAGGGTCAAACAACTGCACCTCCGAGGCCAGGACCGGATCGGTGGGAGCCAGAATCGCTCCCAGCAAAGTGGCAGCCCCCCAATCCAGGTTTAAGCACCAATGCCCAAGAGCGGCGATCGCCAGAATTGAGATAGGCATCAAAAAACCAATCAACCTCACCGTTGAGTTCCAGGCCCAGGCTTGGAGAGGCCGGTTCATCTTCAAGCCACAACTGAAGAGGGAAATGAGTACGACTATTTCTGTTAATCGTTCCAACAATTCGGCATCGGGACGGAGTTGTATCAATCCCACACCATAGGGACTAAGTAAAATTCCCACAACCAGATAGATCAGGGCGTAGGACAGAGGTAAGCGGGAAATTAACCCGGCCCCAAGGGTCACAAGGAGCAGTAACAGCCCAACTACGAGTAAGGTCAAAATATAGATATCCATAGAGCCAGAGGCTACCTCAGTCAGCCTCTTAAAGTTAATGGCTGGCCTCTGAGTTCTCCCGTCTCCTGCGACAGATGTTGGCTCTAAACCTGACTAACGTAACCCCATTGTTCACCGACCTGTACCCTGGCCAATCCTCCGGAAAAGGGGCCAACATCATTAAACTGAGCAGAATCGACGGGTTGTCCAGTTTTGCCGATGTAACCCCACTTTCCAGTCATTTTGACCGCTGCCAGTCCTTCACTAAACGGGGCCGCGAACTCAAATTGAGGCCGAATGGCCCAGCGTCCTGAGGGGCTAATATAGCCCCATTGCTGGTTAACTTCCACGGCGGCCAGCCCATCAGCAAAATCGGTGGCGAAACTAAACTGGAATGGAATAATATCTTTGCCCTGGGAGTTGATAAACCCCCAGCGTTGTCCCATCCTGACTCTTGCCAGAGACTCGGAGAAGGGAAAAGCGCCCTCAAATTGGGGCTGAATCACCACCTGTTTTTGTTGATTCAGGTAACCCCATTGCCTGCCCTGGCGAATCGCAGCTAGCCTGCCGGAAAAACTCCAGGCATCATTGAATTGAGGTTCTATAACTAGCTTGCCCTGGGGATTGATATAGCCATAGAGGCCATTGAGTTTGACCGCCGCCAATCCCTCCGAAAACTTACCTGCCAGTTCAAATTGGAGTGGTACAACAACCTTACCGGTTTTGTTGATGTAGCCGTACTTGCGACCACTTCGAATCGCTGCAAGACCCTGGGAAAAGGGTGCAATCTCATCGAATTGAATTTGCGTTAACAACTGGCCTTTGCGATCGAGGCAGGTTTGAAAGCCGCCCAATTGCACGATCGCCAGCCCTTCCGAGAAGGAAGACATACCCTGCACCTCGGCATCCGGCTTGATCACAACTTTGCCAGCCGGATTGATATAGCCGTAGGTATTTTCAAAGCCGACCAGAGCCAGCCCTTCGGCAAAGTCGGCAGCACTGTCAAATTGGGGTGCGATCGCCTGCGATAGTTGTCGGCCCATAAAAGCCCAGCTCTCTAAAAGACCAAAATCACTTACTGGTCTGAAGATACTCCAAAATTCCCCGGGCTATCCCAACTGACAGATTATTCAAATGTTCGGGCTCCCGCAGCCGGGACGCATCTTCGGCTCCGGTCACAAATCCGACTTCCAGCAAGACAGAGGGCATAGTGGTTCGCCGCAGAACATAAAACCTGGCTTTGCGGACACGGCGATCGCGGCTGCCGGTGGCTGCCAGCATATTGCGATGAATGATTTCCGCCAGTCGTTGTCCGGCAGCACTGTGGAAATAGGTTTCGATGCCATTGACATCGGGGCGTTCCATGCTGATGGCATTGGCATGAATGCTGACAAACAGGGTGGCGTTGGCTCTACGGGCGATCTGAACCCGGGGTTCCAGGCCCAAATCCCGGTCTTCTTCTCGGGTCATAACTACCCGCACTCCCTGTTGCCGCAGCAGGGCTGCGACCTGAAAGGAGATGGGCATGATCACATCGACTTCCCGCAGACCCCCAATGCCGATCGCTCCCGGATCGGGGCCGCCATGGCCCGGATCGATGACCACGACAAATCTGCCCTCCGGCACCTGGGGCAGGGGGGTATCAATTTTGGGGGCTGGTAAGGTAATGCCTTCCGCAGGAACCCTGGCGATCTGGGTGCGCTCGGGGGCCGGAACTGGCAGGATGGTGGTTGTAGGGGCTGGGGCTGGCAGCGGCGGTGAGGTTGGATCGCTCGGGGGGACAAGGCTGCTAACGGGTTGGGGCTCTGGGATCTGAACAGTCCACTGATTGGCGTAACTGCCCTGAAATTTTACCTGGTTGGGGTCGATCGTATAGCCAGCAGCCAGTTCTACAACAATACGGGTGGTTTGCTGGTTAAACTGGGCGACTCGCAGATTCCGAATGGCTCCTCCGATTTCTTCTCGCCGTGGCACGTTGCCCAGAGTCACACCTGGCAGATCAATCACCAGACGGGTTGGGTTGGCCAGCAATTGGGCCTGGGGCTGTACTCCAGTAGCCGTTGTGAATTCTAGCTGGTTCTGGTTGCGATCGAACTTCCAGAGCCGTAGGGTGCCTGCTTCGGCGGACGTAGCCAGCATCAGAACGCTGGCCAGGGTGGGGAGGATCCAACGTAAATTCAAAATGGTTATCCAGTGAACGGTGTGAAGGGTTGTTAGCGATCGAGGCGGATCCCTCGAATGGAGTAATCCAGTAATTGCATCGGATGAAGAACTGGAACAGCCTTGTCCTGTAACTCAAGATGCTTACTGATCTGGACGAAACACCCGATATTGGCCGATGCAATCACCCTGGCTCCAGTTCTGGTTAAATTTTCTACCTTTTGCCGTCCCAGTTCTTCTGCTACCTCCGGTTGCAAAATGTTGTAAACCCCGGCGCTACCACAACAGAGGGCAGCGTCTACGGGTTCCCGTAGTTGAACGCCAGGAATTTGCCGTAGTAGTTGGCGGGGCTGGACACTAATTTTTTGGCCATGCAGCATGTGGCAGGCATCCTGGTAGACGATTGACAGAGGTTCTGTCTGGAGGGGGGAGAGGGGGGTGGTAAGGCCAACTTCCGCCAGAAATTCTTGAACATCCCTGATTTTGCCAGCAAACTCTCTGGCCCTATCCTGATACTGAGAATCTCCCTGCAAAATATTGCCATATTCCTTCAATGTATGGCCGCACCCGGAGGCATTGACAATGACTGCATCCAGCTCGATTCCGGCAAAACTGTCGATCAGTTGACGGGCCAGGGTACGGGTTTGTTCCTCCTGTCCCTGGTGGTGGGTAAGGGCCGCGCAACACCCCTGGGAGGAGGGCACAATCACTTCACAGCCATTGGCTGTCAGCACCCTGACCGTGGCATCATTGACTTCCGGGTTAAACAGCCGTTGGACACAGCCCAGCAGCAATCCAACCCGATAGCGACGGGGGCCCTGGGCCGGAATCCGATCGGGTTGGGTGTCTTGAAATGCCTGCTGGGAAATCTTTGGCAGCATTGATTCCATAGCCGCCAGTTGAGGAGACAGTTGGGACAAAAAGCCCAGCGATCGCACTAATTTTTGCAGGCCCGACTTTTGATAGATTCCCAGCGGACGCAGAAGCCAGCGCATGCGCTGGGGATAGGGGAAGGTGGAAAAAATCAACCGTCGCAATAACCGCTCTGGTAGTGAGCGGGGGTAGTTTCGTTCTACCTGGGGCCGGGTGGCCTCGATTAGCTTGTCGTAGCGTACTCCCGATGGGCAGGTTGTGACACAGGCGAGACAACCCAGGCAAGAATCAAAATGTTGGGCGGTGACGGGGGAGAGAGGAATTTGGCCCTCGTTAACCCCATCCATCAGATAAATGCGTCCTCGGGGAGAATCGGTTTCCTTGCCGATTACCCGGTAGCTGGGACAGGTAGACAGGCAAAAGCCGCAATGCACACAGGCATCAATCAGCTTTGGATCCGGTGGATTCTGGCTGTCAAAGGAGAGGGAAGCGGGTAGAAACGCACCTGCTTCAGGCGGAGGATTCATTTCAGAGCTGGTCAAGCTGTCGGATTGCATGGATTTAAATTCCCCCAATAAAGCGCTGAGGGCTGAGTAAAACATTTGGATCAAACTGCCGTTTGAGCGTTCCCATTAGCGCCAGGGCATTGCCAGTGTAGCCCCAGACATCCAACTGCTGCTTCCACTCAACCGGGGCCTGGAGGATAGACAAAAATCCCCCGTTGTCCTGGCAGAGGATACGGATCTGTTCCAGAGTCGTTGGACTTAAGCTGTCACTATCAAACATCAATTTGCCTAAACCACTGGCCCCATGGATCTGGCCTGACCATCTGGTATCAACCAGAGAATCGATTTGAGAGAGTAATGCAACGGCTGTTGTTGGTCTTACTCCTATTTTGCAAGTAATTGCCTTCGGATTGGAACCTGGGGCCATTGCCTCTGGCAATCGCTGCCATAGATCCTGCTCCAGTTCGGGGGTCAAGGAATGGCTGGTCAGACTCAGCTTCTGACCTATTTCCCGGAGGCGCTTAGCCTGCTCCTGGACGCTGGGGGAAATTCCCTGAAACCGGACAATCACACCGGGCTGATCGCCCAGGCCCAGGTCAGCCATCATGTCTTGATTTACCAGGTCGATCGCCGTGGGGGTCAGGGTCGAACTCAGGAGAATGCTGGTAGTCTCGGCGATCGCAGTGGCGGTGCCACTCAGTCCAAGGGTCTGGGAGGTTTCTGGTAGGGGATAAACTCGCAGGGTAATTTGCGTGATCAGGCCCAGGGTTCCGTAGGATCCGGTAAGCAGTTTCATCAGGTCGTAGCCTGCCACGTTTTTCACGACCCTGCCTCCCGCTTTCACCAATTGCCCATCGGCCCGGACAAAGTTCAATCCCAATACCATGTCCCGGACACTGTTATATCTCTGTCGTAGAGAGCCGGTATCACCGGTGGCAATAACGCCGCCGATCGTGGCTTGATTGGGGTAAGCAGGGTCGATCGCCAGAAATTGACCGGCCCCAGCCAGAGTTTTCTGGAGTTCGGCAAATCCCATCCCGGCTTCTACTGTCACGGTCAGATCACCTACGGCATGCTCAATCAGGCGATTCAAATGTTGGGTACTGATAACCAGGATTTGCTCAGAAGCGGTGACCAATCCACCCCAATGCAGTTTGCTGCCAGCTCCACAGGGTAACATTGGCCAGCGGTGCTGCTGGGCGTACTCCACGACAGCCGCCAGTTCGGTCTGGGTTTTTGGATAGGCGATGCCGCTGATTCTGCTGGTAGGAGCAATGGCGCTGGCCAGGGTAGTTTGCTGGTCTGGGGTCAGTTCTTCCCAGGTTCTAACCTCTGCTTCTCCCAATAAATCCTTCAGGGGTTGCAGGTTTCCCCTGTTCGTGTCTGAACGGATGACCATTAAATTTTCACTAAGTGCTAAGTGATGACAGAGTCAGGGTTAATTGCAGCCAACGGCCGGGTTAGCTTCCTGGTGCAACAGACTGTCTGGAGTATTAGCTGAATCTAGCAGTCATCAGGCCATCAGACAAGCGTTGGCAGGGGTTAGGATTGAAACTGCTGAGGGCGATCGACCGGTCATTCAACTCGTAAAAGTACTGTAAAGGTTTGCTGCCAGGTAGGGGAACACTACATTAGCAGGGATGATTACAAAGTGAGTGGGTCAGCTATGAAGAAAATTTTAGTCATTGAAGATGAAGCCGCGATCCGCGAATCAATTGTGGAACTGCTTGAGGCCGAAAACTTCAAGGCTATGGGAGCTGAAGATGGTAAGGCTGGGGTACAGGTTGCCCAGGACTATCTCCCAGATATGATCCTCTGTGATGTCATGATGCCTGAGTTAGACGGCTATGGCGTACTTCATAGCCTGCGACAAAATCCGGCCACTGCAACTATCCCTTTCATTTTTCTGACCGCCCGAGTTTCTAAAACTGATTTCCGTCAGGGTATGGAATTGGGGGCCGACGATTACCTCACCAAACCCTGCACCGCCTCCGAACTGCTGAGTGCCATCAACAGTCGGTTTGAGAAGCAGGAAAAACTGCAGTATCAATCTCACAAACAACTCGATAGCTTACGCAGCAGCATTGCCCTGTCGCTACCCCACGAACTCCGTACTCCGTTGAATGCAATTCTCGGGTTGTCAGAGCTTTTGATTGATGACTATGAACAGATCGAGCGCTCTGAAATTTTGGAACTTTCGACGGGCATTCATTCAGCGGCCAGTCGGCTTTACCGGTTAATCCAAAATTTTCTGTTGTATGCCGATTTAGAAATGATTGCCCAGGATCCGACCCGACAGCAAACTCTGAATAAAGGGGAGATCGCTTTTCCTAAGGTTCTGATAACCGATACATCTGTGCGCGTTGCTGGAGCTGCAGGTAGGGAAGCAGACCTCAAGGTTGATTTGGAGAATGCCCTGATTCAAATTTCTGAGCTAAAACTAGAAAAAATTATTGAAGAGCTGGTAGACAATGCCTGCAAGTTCTCGTCGGCAGGTAGTCCTATCACCTTAACTGGCAGGATCACTGAGCAAGACTATATCCTGTCAATTACTGATCGAGGTAGGGGCATGACCTCGGAACAAATGGCCAGTTTGGGGGCTTATATGCAGTTTGAGCGTAAATTCTACGAACAGCAGGGTTCCGGGTTGGGATTGGCTATTGCCCGTCGTCTGGTAGAAATCCATGGTGGTTCAATGACGATCGAAAGCACCCCTGGACAACAAACAACCATCCAGGTAACTTTCCCGATCGTGCAAGAGTAAACCCTACTCAGGTTTCTGTTTGCGGCGAAGTTTTTCTGGTTCACCGGAAGCTGCTGTCGATGAAGGGGAGTCCGTTTCCGCTCGTTGCGTGGTTTTTTTACCTGGCCCCGGTTGATTCGCTGGGGCTGTAGTTAGCTTAAGCTCTTCCCGCGGTGGCTCAAGTTCTGGAACTGCTAATGGAACCTGCTCCGGTGAGGCTACCTCAAAGTGGAGTGGTTCCTGTTCTCCTGGGGCTGCCGAAATTGCTAGGGGTTGTTGTTGCTGGGTCAATTCTGGTAAGGCAACCAGTTCCTTTTCGGTTTCCTTGACTGTCAGAGGTAGACGCAGGGGTTGAACTTCTTCAATCCAGCAACTGGCCAGAGGTAGCGTTTGATCCAGGTCATCCAGAGGTCGGGGTACCAGCATCACCGCATGGAGTTCACCTATCCGTTCCGCCTCTACCATTCCCACATCCAGGGCAACGGCGACATTGGCAACGGAACCCCGAATGATTGCCGTACAGAGCCCAGCCCCGATCGTTTCATAGGCTGCCAGAACGACATCAGCCGCTTTCAGCATGGCATCGGCGGCTCCCACCATCGCTGGAAAGCCACGGGTTTCCAGTAAACCAACGGCCTGATTACTCAGACGACTGTGTCCCCGTTCCCCTGCTAACTGAACTAATCGATTACCAATGGGTAAAACCGCTTCCAGATTTGGTAGAGGGCGGGGAACCACCAGCGTAGAAAGTTTCTGGCCAAATTGCTCAGCTCGTTCCGCCCCTTCCTGTACGGCTAACCGAACATCAGCCACGCCTCCCCGAACGATCGCGGTACAATGCCCGCTGCCAATTTTTTCGTAGCCAACCAGGGTCACCCCCGATGACTTCAGCATGTGATCTGCAATGCCAACGATCGCCGGAAAACTCTGGGCAGAAACTAATCCAAGCGCTGTATCAGTAAAGTCTTGTCGTCGGCTCATGAATTGGCAGGGAACGATTGCTTTGGCAGGTACTAATATCCTAACTGCTATCCCGAAAGTCGGGGTTGGCTACTCAGCCATTAATCATCCCAGGGATCTTGAGGTAAAGAGGGCGAATCAGGGCTCTGACCGGAGCGTTGCTGGTTGGGAAACATCTTAAACAGCATCTGGTTGACGTAGACCTGCCCATAAACATTAACGCCGGAGTTGTCAGTCTTGACCTCCCCACTGCCCCCATCGGCAGGATTGGGGGTAGTTTCCCCGGGTTCTGATGGGGTAGTTTTTTCTTCCCCAACTTCGACCACAGGGCAAGTAACCGTATCAGTCACCTGTAACTCTTCCTGGGGACGGCTTGTGTCTCCAATCAGGCTTCCCGGGGGAACGACCTGCCCCCGTTCAATCACACTATTCAGAATCGTGGTAGCCGAACCAATGCAGGCTCTCGCTCCAATCAAAACCCGTCCAATCAGCAGAACCTCGGCTCCGATGTTGGCTCCTTCCCCAATTTCTACCAGACCATCATGGGCATGCAGAATTGAACCAATCCCAATACAAGCCCCTGAACGAATGATGATCTGGCTATCTGGATCGGCCTGGATTAATACGCCAGGGGCAATCACTGCCCCATCTTGAATAACCACATCCCCACTTACATAAAAATGGGATGTACTGATGGGGCATAGTTGCAGTGATGGCAAAGACATCGACACAACCTCGTTGAAAGTTTCGAGTCTTGAGTTATGAGGATTGAGCTAAGGCAACCAGCCCAAAACTCAAACTTAAAACTCAAAACCTATTTCTGACCTGGTTTGTGAATGACGGTCTCAACTACGCGCCGTTTAGCCTTTGGATCAATACCGATCAAGCGGACATAATCACGAGAATGCTCCGACAGAAAAGAATTTAATGCCGAAATAATCTCTGCTTCACGGGTCGATTGAATGGAAGTACCTGCCTGCCAGGAACTGGTCTTGTACCGTCGCTCATCGGCGTATTCCACACCAATCCGATAGCTTTGGGCCAGTAGTTGCCGTACCTGCTCAGTTACAGTGCCATTGACATTGCTTCCAGCACTATAGCTCCTGGGTGCAGCTGTACTAGAAGAACTGGTAGGGGCTGTATAACTGGACGGAGCTGCCGGGGCAGGGGACTTCCCTCCCGGACGATGGGCAATGACTTCAGCGACACGCCGCTTGGCTTTTGAATCGATCGCGACAACCCGCACATAGTCACGGCTGTGCTCATTGATGAAGGCATTCAAAGCCCCGATCGCTTCACTATCTCGCCTTGCCTGAATCGTGGAAGCACTCTGCCAGGAACTCGTTTTATAACGTCGTTCATCAGCATACTCCAGGCCAATCTGATAGCCCTGAGCTAACCATTGACCAATTTGTTGAGTCAGATCGGATCCTGCTCCACTAGCGGGAGCTTTGTAACCAGAATTGGAGGCAGGAGCATAGGTGCTACCCGCGGATTGATGGCCACTGCTAACTTGCGGATTTTTGCCGTTAGGACGCTGCACAATCACTTCAGCTAAGCGTCTTCTAGCCTTTGGCTCGATTCCCAAAATCCGTACATATTCCCCCGGATGATCGGCAATACAGGCTTCGATCGCAGCCAGTACTTCGGCTTCGCGGGTGGAGGATACAGGGGAACAACTGGTCCAGGAACTGGTTTGGAAACGGCGCTCATCTGCGTGTTCCATCCCGATTCGGGCACCCTGAGCCAGTAAGGATCGAACCTGATCTACAACATTAGCTGCCAATTTCCCAGAGTGGGAATAGTTGCCTGAACCAGAGCTGGCATAGGTTGGAGCGCTGGCATAGCTAGAAGTCCGGCCTGCTCCGTTGTTGGAGGTTGGGGCTGGTTTGTTACCGGGACGCTGAATGATGGTTTCCAAAACGCGCTTCTTCGCTTTGGTATCGATGCCAATCAGGCGTACATATTCACCACTATGTTCAGCGATGCAAGCTTCCAATTCTGCTAGAACCCTGGATTCATTGGTTGCTTGAATGGGCGCGCAACTCTTCCAGGAAGAAGTTTGGAAGCGCCGTTCATCTGCATGTTCTGTACCAATGCGGTAACCCTGGGCCAACAACTGGCGCACATGGTTAACAACATTACTGTCTAAACTACCGTTTGCTTGGCTATAGGAGCGAGTATTCATTTCTTCTGACCAACCGGGGGTACTGGATTTGTTAATTTCATGGCGAATCGGAGCAATGCAGGCAACATTTTCAGCACAGTGGTAGCCCGATCTCAAAGCTTCATTAATCCCAACAACATGGGTTGCAAACTTGACATCTGCAGCTTGAACCTTGGGTAAGCGATCGGCCTGTTGCTGGCTGGTAATGACCGCACCAGAGGGAACATACCTTCCAGGAGGAATCTCCACATCCTGAATCAGAGCATGCATCATGACAATACAACCGTCTCCAATGCGAGCATTGAATACGGTTGAACGAAAGCCAATAAAGCAGCTGTCACCGATGTAGGCTGGACCATGGATCAGCGCCATGTGGGTAATAGAAGAGCTCTGTCCTATCCACACAGAATAGGAGTTGCCGTCATCGCCAATGACTCGACCCTTTTCTAATCCATGAATGACAACGCCATCCTGGACGTTTGTACCGTTACCAATGTGAAATGGCGCACCTTCATCTGCCCGGATAGAAGTTCCCGGAGCAATCATCACATTGGCACCAATGCGGACATCCCCGATCAGATTCGAGAAGGAATGAACATAAGCCGTTTCATGGATATTGGGCTCAGCTAAATTTCTCGACCAAGGAGTAGGGGGAGCCGCATAACTGCGGACTGCCATAGTCAATTCTCCAAACTGAAAGCGCAATGCAGAAGCGGCCTCAAACGGAGGGGTGGCGGAATAGCCAGTTACCACTGGTCTTTCTTGCTGTACAGTGCGCGATTATCTACACTCACCGTATCGATAATCGCGATAACTGCGGCATCTACCGGGCGCTGTTCGCTTCCCGGTACCTGACGTGCCGCACTGCCATGACTAACAAGAACCCATTCTCCAACCCCTGCCCCAACGTTATCAGCCGCTACCTCATATTCAGGCAGCGGTTGCCCTTCCTCATCCATCAGCTGTAGCACCAGAAATTTAATCCCTCTCAGACTCGGTTCTTTCTGGGTACTAGTCACTGTGCCTCGGACTCTGGCTATCTGCATTAGATGTTACGGGCGGTTAAGAGGACGAATCCCGCTGACGCTTTCGCGGAAAGGCTCTACAGCTTCGGTGTAGCGAATAGGCAGAACATACTCCAGGTTTTCGTGGGGACGAGCGATGATGTGGGTGGAAAGAACCTGGCCACCGTTTACACGCTTAACGTTTTCAATCCCAGCGGCAACAGAAGCCTGAACTTCAGAAACATCTCCCCGCACGATTACAGTGACGCGACCGCTACCAATCTTTTCGTAACCAACTAGAGTAACGCGGGCAGCCTTCACCATCGCGTCTGCTGCTTCAACCACAGCGGGAAAACCAAGAGTTTCAACCATTCCAACTGCAATAGCCATTGTTAATTACTCCCTTCCAAAATCAAATACAAATTCAGTCAAACCAAACAGTCATTCATCGTGAGGCAAATTGCCCCGTCTTAGCTCCGAAATTGTTCTACCGCCTCGGTATATCGAATCGGTAAGACATACTCCAGGTTTTCGTGGGGACGGGCAATGATGTGTGTAGAAACAACTTCACCACCATTTACCCGCTTGGCGGACTCAATGCCAGCAGCTACGGAAGCCTGAACTTCAGAAACATCTCCCCGCACGATCACAGTGACGCGACCGCTACCAATCTTTTCGTAACCAACTAGAGTAACGCGGGCAGCCTTGACCATCGCGTCGGCAGCCTCGACCACAGCCGGGAAGCCTCTCGTTTCAATCATTCCCACAGCGATTGGCATTATTGATCTCCTGATAAGCAAAGCTAATAGTAAAAACTAGGAATGAAAATTTGGACGGAAATACCATCATTTCAAGCCTGAGCAAGGTTTTTACTGTTCCTCTCTAAAGAATAGGGTTGGTGATGCAACTTGACAATATAAAGACCAATGATAGTTGCAAATTTGTTATATTGAATAATCTTATATAGGATGAACTCAATTTCATTGCCTATATTGGCCAATAAGTCAACTCGTTTATCAACCTCTGCCGTCCTTGCAGGTGATCCTTGTTTTTGGCTCAGATCAGACCTTTCTGCGGACTTTTTGAGAGAAGTTTTAGGTTTGGGGATAAACCTTTTACCTCATTCTTGTTACAAGAATTATGCCTAGATCATCATAGACCGTTTTCAATCGAATTAATTGAATAATCGGTAAATTATAAGTTGCGTTTATACAAAAAAGTTTAAAAATCTCTATTATTGTTTTTCTCGCCGAAACATCCTATTTTGGGAGGTATTGATCAATTTTGCTTGAACTTAAATTAAGGATTGCTTATTAAATCGGACATAATTCCCTTCAAGCTGGGTATTGGTTTGTCTAAAGGGATTTTAAATTTTTGGAAATTTACGGAAGGTAAAGGGCTTATTCGATGGATCAGTTCCTCCTGCAGACGAGTTGGTGGATTCCCTGTTACGGATTGTTCGGTGCGATCGTTACCTTGCCTTGGTCAACAGGAGTAATTCGTCGTACTGGTCCTCGTCCCGCTGCTTACATCAATTTACTGATGACGGTGCTGGCCTTCATCCATGGCATAGCCGTCTTTCGCGCCACCCTTGCCTGTGGATCTCAATCCTTTTTGATTGAGTGGTTTCATGCCGCCGATTTAGATCTATCCCTGGCTCTGGATGTTTCTTCTATCAGTGTGGGAGCCGTACAGCTTGTTACCGGATTAAGCCTGTTAGCCCAGTTTTTTGCCTTGGGATATATGGAAAAAGACTGGGCTCTGGCTCGTTTCTTTTCCTTGATGGGCTTTTTTGAGGGAGCCATGAGCGGTCTGGCTCTGAGCGATTCTCTCTTCCTGACCTATGCTCTGCTGGAGATGCTGACCCTCTCGACTTACTTGCTGGTCGGATTTTGGTACGCTCAGCCTCTGGTGGTGACCGCGGCTCGTGATGCTTTTTTGACGAAACGGGTGGGCGATGTGTTGCTGTTGATGGGAGTCGTGGCTCTGGCTACGATGGCTGGTAGTCTGAACTTCCCTGATTTATATGATTGGGCTGAAACGGCTAACTTGGATCCTACGGTGGCAACTCTGCTGGGATTGGCCCTGATTGCCGGCCCGATCGGTAAATGCGCCCAGTTTCCTCTGCATCTCTGGTTAGATGAAGCTATGGAGGGGCCCAATCCGGCTTCAATCCTGCGAAATTCGGTGGTGGTTGCTGGTGGTGCCTATGTCCTTATCAAGCTTCAACCGATATTGATTTTGTCTCCTGTTACCTCGACGGCTCTGGTGGTGCTTGGATCCATGACGGCCGTCGGTGCATCTCTGGTCGCGATCGCCCAGATTGATATTAAACGGGCCCTGTCCCATTCGACGAGTGCTTACCTGGGGTTGGTTTTCGTAGCGGTCGGAATGCAATGGACTGGCTTTGCTCTGATGTTGCTGTTTACCCACGCCGTTGCTAAAGCTCTGCTGTTTATGAGCACGGGGTCTATCATTCTGACGACGAGTAGCCAGGATGTAACGGAGATGGGTGGTTTATGGTCTCGTATGCCGGCCACGACGACGGCTTTTGTTGTAGGTGCTTTTGGTCTGGTTGGGCTACTCCCTCTCGGTGGTTTTTGGGCTTTGCGCCAGGGAATGAATGTTTTCTGGTATGACAGTCCATGGTTAGTAGTGACGCTGCTGGCCGTTAATTGTCTGACAGCTCTCAACTTAACCAGGGTTTTTCGCTTGGTATTCCTGGGGCAACCTCAAGCTAAGACTCGCCGTGCCCCTGAGGTTCCCTGGACGATGGCTGTACCCATGGTTTCCCTGACGATCGTCACCCTGCTGGTTCCAATGATATTGCAACGATTATCTCTCTTGCCTGATTGGAGCTACATTAACCCCCTGGCGGTAGCTTTGCTGCTTGTGTCTGGAGCCGTTGGGTGTGGGTTGGGAGCGACGATTTATCTAAATCGCACCTGGGCTCGACCTGTGCAGATTCCCCTGAAATTTGTCCAGGATCTATTGGCTTACGATTTTTATATCGACCAGCTCTATCGGGTTAGCGTCGTCTGGGCTGTCAATATCCTTTCCCGATTTAGTGCCTGGTTCGATCGTTACGTGGTTGACGGGCTTGTCAATTTTGTTGGGTTAGCTTCAATTTTTAGTGGAGAGAGTTTAAAGTACAGTATTTCTGGACAGTCCCAGTTCTATCTCCTGACGATTCTGATAGGGGTCAGTCTTCTGGGAGTTTTCCTCACCTTTCTGGTCTGGTAAGTAATTCATAGGATTGAACCGGTTTTTTCTTCTCGTTTTCAATTGCTACTGTTCTTTCTCCCTTTAGTTTGTTCTGTATGCTCAGCATTCTGATTTGGCTACCCGTTCTGGGGACCATTTTGATTGGTCTACTACCATCGGCAATTGGCAGTCGCTACGCTCGTCTGGTTGCTTTGGCCACTACCGGAGCCAGTTTTGCCTGGGCTATTGTTTTAGCCCTGGAATTTAATTCAGGGGATGTAGCCCTGCAATTTAGGGAGAGTTTACCCTGGATTGAGACGCTGGGCTTAAGCTATCAGCTTGGTGTGGATGGTTTATCCCTACCCCTGCTGGTGATGAATGGGTTATTAACCTGGATTGCGGTTTATAGCACTGACCAGGACATTCAGCGTTCTCGACTGTACTATGGTCTGATTTTGCTGCTAAACGCCGGGGTCGTTGGGGCCTTTCTGGCCCAGAACTTACTATTATTTTTCCTGTTCTATGAGCTGGAGTTAGTTCCCCTGTACTTTTTGATTGCGATCTGGGGGGGAAGTCAGCGAGGCTATGCTGCCACTAAATTTTTAATCTATACTGCCGTCTCAGGAATTTTAATTCTGGCTGCCTTTTTGGGCCTGACATGGTTAGGGGGGGCTGCTAATTTTGACTACGATGTTACTCGAACTCAGGCGCTGTCCCTCAGTTCCCAGATAGTTCTGTTAGGTTTGCTTTTGGTGGGTTTTGGGATCAAGATTCCGCTGGTTCCTTTTCATACCTGGCTACCCGACGCCCATGTGGAAGCCTCTACTCCTGTTTCCGTGCTGCTGGCTGGTGTTTTACTGAAGTTGGGAACCTATGGATTGCTACGGTTTGGTCTGGGTTTGTTCCCTGAGGCCTGGTCTGTGCTGTCTCCCTGGTTGGCTAATTGGGCCGTTGTCAGTGTTCTTTATGGCGCTTTAACGGCGATCGCCCAGAAAGATATGAAAAAGATGGTGGCCTATAGTTCGGTGGGACATATGGGTTACATTTTGCTGGCAGGGGCAGCGGCAACCCCGTTAAGTATTCTAGGTGCGGTTTTCCAGATGGTCAGCCATGGATTGATCTCGGCTTTGTTGTTCCTGCTGGTCGGTATCGTTTACAAGAAGACGGGAACCCGTGATATTGAGATACTGCGGGGTTTATTAAGCCCGGAGCGGGGCCTACCCCTGGTTGGGAGTTTGATGGTTGTGGGGGTGATGGCCAGTGCCGGAATCCCGGGAATGATGGGATTCATCTCAGAATTTCTCGTGTTTCGCGGAAGTTTTTCGGTGTTTCCAGTGCAAACGCTTCTATCGATGATGGGAACGGGTTTAACCGCCGTTTATTTCCTTCTGCTGGTCAACCGCACTTTTTTTGGACGGTTACCGGAACAGTTTTCTAACTTGCCTAAGGTGCTTTGGACAGAGCGGGCTCCCAGTTTTGCTCTGGCTATTTTGATTATCTGGTTGGGTTTACAACCAGGGTTGCTGGTTCGCTGGAGTGAAACTACCACAACCTCCCTGTTATTGACCTATCCTACGATCGGTACGACCCCCCCTACCCATCTCAGTGTTCCCCTTGTCGAACCAGAGCCGGTAGCCAGTCCGTTGATTTCAACAAAAACTTTTTAGGTGGGAGTTATTCCTGCGAGTTCAGGTCAGACAAGCCCGGTCTGTCAGCGTCATTTAAGAGATAGCAGCTATGGTAAGTACGAGTGATAAGAAAGGTTTTACTCACCCCCTGGCAGATTTGATTGACCGGATCGAATCTGGCGGAGCTTTGTTACCTGAGTCTCCAGAAAATGTGATGGAGGTTGTGGGGATTCTCAAGAGTTATGGCAAAGTTTTAGATGCCTATTGGCAAAACCTGACCTACATTGCAGAAGAGCAATTTTTGGTTCTTTTTCCCTTTTTTAAGTATTTTAATGGTGAGGTTACGTCCGAAAAGTTACTGCGTCACTGGTGGCACGATCGAATTAACTACGAATTTGCTGAGTATTGCATGAAAGCAATGTTCTGGCATGGTGGGGGTGGACTGGATGCTTACCTGGATACCCCTGACTTTGCCGAGCGGGCTGAGCGGGCAATTCAGGCGAAATTGAGTGGCCATCTGTTGATGCAGGGGTTGAATCGGGGATTTCCCAACTTTTTGCCAGAACAAATTCGCCAACTTGCCTACTACAGCGTTCTGGGCCAGTTCTGGGAGGTGATGAGTCAGATGTTTCTAGACTTATCAGACCGCTACGATGAAGGCAAGATCCAGTCTATTGCTGACGTTGTCGATCACATTTTGCAGGGGTTAGTGGCAGCTGCGAACAAGCCCATTACCTATGCAGTCAAAATCCGCGGTCAGGCTTATGAAATTATTCCAGCGCAAGCAGGATTAGCTTTTTTAATGGATGCGGCGGTTCCCTACGTAGAAGCTGTGTTTTTCCGTTCATTTCCATTTATGGGTACGGTTTCTTATAATGCCCAGGCTCGGCAAATTCCATCGGAGCAAGACCGTTTTGCCTACGGTGCTCTTTATGCGGATCCTTTGCCGATTGGTGGGGCAGGAATTCCCCCAACCTTGCTAATGCAAGATATGCGGCATTTTTTACCTGATTATTTGCATGAATTTTACGATCGCTCAGTACGGGGTGAAGAAGATGTGCGGGTGAGAATTTGTGTCAGTTTTCAGAAATCCATGTTTTGTGTTACGACAGCAGCCATGCTTGGTTTGATGCCTCATCCGCTGAATACAACTGACCCGACTCAGAGGCAGGCCAATCGAAAATATTTAGAGTCCTGGATGGATCGTTTTCTAACTTCTCGTTTGTCCAATGTCCAGGTCTGTGAAGTTTAGAGGTTTGTTCTGTCAGGTCTACAGGGTTACCGAAAATTGTCGGTTTTTCAGGGGCGTTGTGAAAACAATGTCCTTTTTTAATTCCTAAAAAGGGGGCTCTCAGGCCAGATCTCTCCTTTTTAGCGGAGGTTAGGGGAGATCAGTTCTTTTCATCCAGCCTCGTAGAGACTGGTTATTTTATTACTATTTATTACATGTCTATTGTGCTGATAACGCATTAAAAAACTAAAAAATTGATAGAGTGCTGAACTTTAAAAATATTTTGAAGGGAAATAAGAGAAGGCTTAATATCTGTTTTGAACGGCATTTTTTGCCCAAAAGATAATTCCTTGCGATCGCTGTATCTAACAATTCTCTAATTTTTTTTGCTGGCAAAGCCAGATTTTTGGGTAGTAGCTCTGAGGGATTGGCAGCTCTAAAAAATCCTTCCTCAAGGACTTAAAACATCTCTAGTTCGAGGTTTTGGATTTTCTGGGAGGGCGGCGCTCCAACCAGGGTGAGGAATATATCAGACCCATCTGGGTATATCTATAGAGTTTTATCGATGGTTCCGTTGCAAAGTTTTTAATAAAAATATCAATATAGATCGAACCAATCTTGAGTATTAAGTAAATCAATGGGAAAGCGCCGGAATTCTGCTTGTTTTGAGGCTTTTAGCTATTCATATCTGTCTCCTGAATGTGATAAAAATTTAAGCAAGGATGAAAAATTAAAAAACTATTAATCTCCCCTGATCTTTACTGTCTGGAGTCAGCGGGAGTTGTTGTATCTAGGTTCTACTGCAATCCTGAGGTATTTTCGATGGCGGCGCTCCTGCTCCAGACTATCTGGTTGGTTCCTCTCTATTCCTTGCTTGGTGCAGTGCTGTCGGTAATTTGGTTTCCCTCTATTACTCGCCGCACTGGGCCCCGTCCTGCGGGCTATGTCAATGCCCTCATGACCCTCATTTCCTTCGTTCATGCCGTGATTGCCTTGTCCGCTATTTGGGGACAACCGGCCTATGAAATTTCCGTTTCCTGGCTAAACGTGGCTGGGTTAGACTTCGTCTTTCCCATGGAGGTTTCCCAATTAACCGTTGGGGCGATCGTGCTGGTGACTGGCTTAAACCTCATGGCCCAGATTTTTGCGATCGGCTACCTGGAAATGGATTGGGGGTGGGCCAGAATTTTTTCCCTGGTGGGGATGTTTGAAGCTGGGATGTGTGCCCTGGTGCTCTGCAACTCCCTCTTCTTCAGTTACATCATTCTTGAAATTTTGACCCTGGGTACCTACTTGTTGATTGGAGTCTGGTTTAATCAATCTCTTGTGGTGACGGGAGCCAGGGATGCTTTTTTAACCAAACGAGTTGGTGATTTGTTTTTGCTGATGGGGGTGATTGCCCTTTTGCCTCTGGCGGGTACCTGGAACTTTTCAGAACTGGCAGAATGGGCAAAGACTGCCCAGGTAAATCAGGGAATTATTACGCTGGTTGGCCTCGGATTGATTGCAGGGCCGATGGGTAAATGCGCGCAATTTCCCCTGCATCTCTGGTTGGATGAAGCAATGGAAGGGCCCGTGCCTGCTTCGATTTTGCGGAATTCCGTAGTGGTGGCAACCGGTGCCTGGATTCTGGTGAAGTTGGAGCCTATTCTCTCGTTGTCTCCTTTTGTCATGGCCACCACCATCTTTATTGGTGGGGTGACAGCCGTAGGTGGCTCTTTGATTGCTCTGGCTCAAATCGATATTAAGCGGGCTTTCTCTTACCTCGTCAGTGCTTACATGGGCATTGTCTTTATCGCGGTAGGCACTCACCAGACTCAGGCTGCCCTGCTGGTGGTACTGGCCCATGCTCTGTCCATGGCTTTGCTGGTTTCCAGTGCCGGTGCGGTTGTCTGGAACAGTGTGACGCAAGATGTGACGCAACTGGGTGGGCTGTGGTCTCGTCGTCCCGTTTCGGGTCTGGCGCTGGTGGTTGGTGGTCTCGGGCTTGTAGCAATGCCTCCTTTTGGTGGGTTCTGGGCTTTACTGTCTCTGGTAGATGGACTGCGTGAATCCCAGCATCCCTGGTTGATTGGGGTTTTGTTGGTTGTCAATGCTTTGACCGCTTTTGGTCTTACCCGGGTTTTCAGCCTGGTGTTTGGGGGTAAGCCGAAGCAGATGTCAGAGCGATCGCCAGAAGTTCACTGGCCCATGGCATTACCTATGATTATCTTGATGGGTTTTGTGCTGCATCTTCCGTTGATTCTGCAAGCCTTGTCCCTCTTGCCTGATTGGGCTGCAATTAACAAAGACATGGCTCTGTTGCTGATCTGGTCAACCATTTTTGGCGGCAGTCTGGGAGCCATTGTTTATCTTGGTAATTACATCCCCAAGCCGGTTCGGTTTCCGGTCAAAGCGGTACAGGATCTCGTTGCCTATGACTTCTATACACCAAAGCTGTATCGCAACAGCATTGTCCTGAGTGTTGATCTGATTTCTCGAATTACTTCCTGGTTCGATCGCTATCTGATCGATGGCACCGTTAATTTGTTTGGTCTGGCCACCCTGTTTAGTGGGCAAAGCTTGAAGTACAGCACCTCGGGCCAGTCTCAATTCTATGTTCTGACGATTCTGTTGGGAATCGCGCTGTTAGGGGCTTGCCTCTGCTGGCCTTTTCTGTCTCACCTGGTTCTTTTATTTAGTGCCGGGGCAGGTAGCCAACCTGTTGCCTAGTCTCGACTGTTTTGATTCCGTAATTCAGACTCGTTAATCAGGAGCGACTTCAGTCATGCTCAGTGCCCTCATTTGGCTACCAGTTATCGGTGCCGCGTTGATTGGATTTTTCCCTGGCAATGTTTCGGCCAGTCGTGCCCGTTGGGGAGCGGTTATTGTTGCCGGTCTTGTTTTATTTCTGAATATTTGGGTTTTCACCCAATTCGACCTGAATGTTGCCGGCATGCAAATGCAGGAGTATCTCCCCTGGATCAGTACCCTGGGGTTGAACTATGCCCTGGGAGTGGATGGCTTGTCCCTGCCTCTGCTAGCCCTGACCAATTTTTTGATCTTAGTGGTTGCTTTTAGCAGTGAGTTGGCGATCGGCCACCGCTCTCCGATTCTGCAACGCCCTCGCCTGTTCTATTCCCTGCTGCTTTTGATCAGTGCGGGTATGGCAGGCTCGCTCCTGGCTCAAAACTTGCTCCTGTTCATCCTTTTCTACGAATTGGAGTTAATTCCCTTCTACCTGATGATTGTGATCTGGGGTGGGGAAAAGCGAGACTACGCCGGTATGAAGTTTTTGATCTATACGGCGGTTTCCGGGATTTTGATTCTAGCTGCTTTTCTGGCGATCGCCTGGCTTACCGGGACGAACTCCTTTGATTACAGCGTTATTAACACCACCGAACTGCCCCAGCGAACCCAGTTGATTCTGTTAACGCTGATGCTGGTTGGCTTTGGTATCAAAATTCCTTTAGTTCCCCTGCATACCTGGCTACCCGATGCTTATGTTGAAGCCTCCATGCCCACAGCCATTCTGCTGGGAGGGGTTCTGGCTAAGTTAGGTACCTATGGTCTGGTGCGGTTTTGTCTCGGCCTCTTCCCCGAAACCTGGTCGCTCGTATCTCCGGGGCTGTCAATTCTGGCGGCTGTCTGTGTGATGTATGGAGCCATGGCTGCGATTGCCCAGAAGGACATCAAGCGGATGGTGGCTTACAGTTCGATTGGTCACATGGGTTACGTCTTGTTAGGGACGGCAGCTTTAACTCCCCTGGCGATGGTTGGTGCTGTCTCTCAGATGATCAGCCATGGTTTGATCCTGGCTCTGTTGTTCTATCTGGTAGGGGTGATCGAAGCTAAGGTTGGTACCCGAGATCTGGATGTTTTGAATGGTCTGCTCAACCCAATTCGTGGGTTGCCTTTGACCAGTGCGCTGCTAGTTTTGGCTGGTATGGCCAGTGCCGGAATTCCGGGGATGGCTGGTTTTGTGGCAGAGTTTCTGGTGTTTCAGGGGAGTTTCTCGACGTTCCCCTGGCAAACTTTGCTCTGTGTAGTCGGAACTGGTTTAACGGCGGTTTACTTTGTGATTTTGCTGAACCGCACCTGCTTTGGCAAGCTTGACAACAAAACTGCCTACTATCCTAAGGTTTCCTGGGCTGAGTATGCTCCGGCTCTGACTCTGACCGCTTTGATTGTCTGGTTTGGCATTCAACCAGGTTGGATGGTGCGGTGGAGTGAGGCGACCTCTACGCAACTGGTGGCAGCAACTCCCGTAGAGCGTCAGGTGGCCTATACCCCGGATCAATTAAAGGTTTTATCTGTAACCGCCGATCGCGAGTAACGATCTCTGACTGTTAACGACTAATTACTACCCTATTGCAGCGAGATTTGACCATGAACATGGCAGCACCGGTAACCAAATTGCCTCCCTCCAAGCATCCCTACGCCGATATTATTCATCGTCTAGAGGCCGGGGGGGCAATGCTCCCCGATACTCCAGAGAACCTGATGCAAATCATTGGTTTGTATAAGGCCTACGCCGTACCCATGGATTTTTACTGGCGGGATCTGCTCTATATCGGTGAGCAAGTTTTTCTGGCTCCCTTTCCCTTTTTCAAATATTTCATTTCTCAGGAATATCTGGATCGGCAAAATCACTACGCCGGCGACAATGCCGATCTGCGGGTCTGGCGGGGAACGGGTTCGGCCCACCCGGAGCTTTTAGAGTTTATTCAAAAGGGTGAACTCAAGACCAGTCTGCCGCGGCTGTTTCACCATTTGTGGCACGATCGGATCAACATGGAGTTTGCCGAAGAATGCATGCGCTCCATGCTCTGGCATCGAGGCATGTATGTGCCGGTGAACAAGTTTGACCCCTTCCTGGACACGGAGGAGTACAAGCAAAATGCCGATCGGGCGATCAAAGCCTACTTCAAAGGCAACCCGGTGATGCTGGGTCTGTATAAGGCTTTCCCCGATATGTTTTTGGAACAGTGCCGGCAGGCTTCCTACTATGCCAACCTGGGTCTGTTCTGGGAGGTGATGGCTCCAGTCTTCTTTGAAATGTCGGATCTGTACGACGAGGGCAAGATTGCTAGCGTCCCCGATGCTATGAATTTCCTGGTGAATGGTATTTTCGCCATTGCCGGACGGCCCATTTACCACCATGTCTATATTCGGGGTGAGTGTTACGAAATTATTCCCAAATCGAAAGGCTTTACCTGGCTCTATGAAGCGGCCCTTCCTTACGTAGAAGCCGTATTCTACCGGACTTCCCCCTTCCGTGGGACTAAATCCTATAATGCTCAAGCAGGTCAGGTACCCCGTGACCAGAAGGATTTTCACTACGGAGTGCTTTACGCCGATAAGTTTCCCGTAGGAACGGCGGGCATTCCGCCAACCCTGCTGGCTCAGGATATGCTGCACTTTCTGCCGTCTTACCTGGTGGACTACTATAAACAGTTTTGCCGGGGCGAAGACGACATGCTGATTCAGCTTGCAGTCAGTTTTCAGCGCTCGATGTATTGTGTGACTTCTGCGGTGATTCAGGCTCTGCGATCGGCGTTGCTGTATCCCCTGGATGATCCAAATCCCCGGCACTTGAAGGCAAATCGGGAATTTTTTGAGGCTCAAATGGACCGTTTCTTGCGACCTGAGGCGCGGCTCCCAGAAATTCAAAGTCAGGACTACCGTTGATCGAGTAGTGCTGTCTCGTAGTTCAGGTAGGGATAGAAACTCCATCCCTGCCTTTTTGTCACAATTAATTTGAAGTAAATAAACAGCGTAGAGAGTGGCTTCTCCCTACGCTGTTTGGTGTGATTGGGCTGGATATTTCTGTCAACTGACCTGAACCCGAAGGTCAGCCCATTAAGATAACATTGTCAATCACATGGATCACTCCATTGTCGGCCTCAATATCGGCGGCAACAACGGTGGCGTTTTTAACCTCGAACCCTTCAGAACAGTCTATTTTGATTGGAGAACCTTCTACGGAAGTAACCGTCCCTAACTTTTCCAGGTCGGCCTTGAACAACTTACCGGGAACGACATGAAAGGTCAAAATTCTTGCTAGTTGTGGAATGTTTTGTACCAGGGTTTGAATTGTTCCTGGGGGTAATTTGGCGAAAGCTTCATCATTGGGCGCAAAAACCGTAAAAGGCCCAGGGCTTTTGAGCGTCTCAACCAGGTTGGCGGCCTGGACTGCGGTTACCAGGGTTTTGAAAGAACCTGCACCAACTGCAATGTCAACAATATCAGCCATGCGTTTGTTCGTTTTATGGAGGGATTTGCTTATTTTCTTATCATGTCATTTATTGGTCGTAAACTGGCAGGGTCCGGCTCTTAAACCACTAAAGATGAGGGAATAGAGAACCTTCCTGTGAGGTGCAAGTTTAGACCCAAACCATTTTAATTAAGGTAAAAAAGCCCACTAAAAAATGACTCGGAATAAAACTTAAAGTCTTGTAAAAAGGTTCATTAATGTGAGTAAATGGTTTTAGGAAAGGCGTTGCACATTGGAGGATAAAGTGTTTCGCTATTTCTTAGTTCCCCAGGAGATCAGAGGGTTAAGAACAACTCAACAGCTCATTTCTTAACTGTGCAACGCCCTATGGAAGGGAGCATAGACTCTTAATGAGATAATACTGTCGAAATTCATAAATAAAAATCGCTATTTTTGATTAGACTAATTGATCATGGTCTATAGGTGAACTCCTGAAGGGGAACCGCTTGAAGAACGCAACACTCCACCAGCTAAAGGTTTTTGAAGCTGTCGCCCGTCACAGCAGTTTTACGCGGGCGGCTGAGGAGTTATATCTGACTCAGCCAACGGTTTCCATGCAGGTGAAGCAACTGTCTAAGGCGGTTGGGTTGCCTTTGTTTGAACAGGTTGGCAAGCGACTATACCTGACGGATGCTGGAAAGGAGCTTTATACGACCTGTCGTGAAGTGTTTGAGCGACTCTCTAAATTTGAGATTTCGATCGCCGATCTCAAGGGACTGAAACAGGGGTCGTTGCGTCTGGCGGTGGTAACAACGGCTAAGTATGTAATTCCCCGACTTCTGGGGCCCTTTTGCCAGCGTTATCCCGGAATTGATGTATCTCTGACGGTCACCAACCATGAGCGGGTATTAGAGAACCTGGCGGATAACCGGGATGACCTCTATATTCTCAGCCAGCCACCAGAAGAGTCGGATGTGAATGTCCATCCCTTCTTGGAAAATCCCCTGGTGGTTTTGGCCTGGCGGAATCATCCCCTGGCCCAGGAGAAAAATATTCCCCTCAAACGTCTGGCAGAAGAGCCATTTATTATGCGGGAGCCGGGTTCTGGTACCCGTAAATCGATTCAGAAGCTGTTTGATGAGCAGGGGGTGGAACTCAAGGTGAAGCTGGATCTGGGCAGCAATGAAGCGATTAAGCAGGCGATCGCCGGCGGTTTAGGAATTTCTGTACTCTCCCTGCACACGCTGGCTCTGGAAGGGACAAATAGCCCCCTGACGATTCTGGATGTCGAGAATTTTCCGATTCGTCGCTCCTGGTATGTGATCTACCCGGCGGGCAAGCAATTGTCGATCATTGCCCAGGCCTTTTTCGACTATCTGCTGAACGAAGGTAAGGCCGTGGCCGAGCAAACGGCGTTTCAGGGCATTTTTTCCTACGGTAGAAGCCCGGATGGCCATTAGGTTATTCCCTTAAAATCAGCCCTGGCCATTGTCTGAAGCCATTCTTCCGAATGATGGCAGAATCCTGCCTGATAGCTGACTATGACCCTGAAGGGACATGGTGGCATGGGGCTATGAAACTCAAGACTATTACTAAATTAATCAAAGATACTTTTACGGAATGGAACGAAGATAAGGTACCTCTGTGGGCTGCTGCCCTGGCCTATTACACGATTTTTTCCCTGGCTCCCCTGTTGTTAATCGTGATTTCGATCGCCGGATTCTTTTTTGGTGATGAAGCCGCCCGGGGGCAAATTGTTGGGCAAATCCAGGGATTAATTGGCCGTGACGGTGCAGAGGCGGTGCAGGGCATGATTCAGAACGCCAGTCGCCCCGGGTCTGGAGGGACGATCGCCACCGTGGTCGGGATCGTCACCCTGTTATTTGGGGCCTCTGGTGTATTTGGGCAACTCCAGGATGCCTTGAACACGATCTGGGAAGTTAAACCAAAGCCCGGCCAGAATGTCCGAAGTTTTGTGCAATCCCGCTTTCTATCCTTTGCGATGGTGCTGGTGATTGGCTTTCTCTTACTGGTTTCCCTCGTTTTATCGGCGGTACTGTCGGGAATTAGCAGTTTTTTCGGCAGGATGGTGCCAGACTTTGTCGTGGTCGGGCAGGTGCTTAATTTTGCCCTGTCCTTTGGGGTGATTACCCTGCTGTTTGCCTCCATCTATAAGTTTTTGCCCGATGTCAGAATGCCCTGGAAAGATCTCTGGGTTGGGGCTGCCACTACGGCCCTGCTATTTACGATCGGCAAATTTCTGATTGGGCTGTATCTGGGCAGCAGTAGCGTTGCCTCTACCTACGGAGCGGCGGGTTCCCTGGTGGTGCTGTTGCTCTGGGTTTTTTATTCAGCGCAAATTCTGCTGCTGGGAGCGGAGTTTACCCAGGTCTATGCCCGCCATCGGGGTAACCCCCTGGAACCCAGTAAACACGCGGTTTCTCTGCGGGATGAACGAACTGAAATGCCGGGGTATCTGGCGGCAGATACGACGGGAGAGTCTGCCGATCGGTCTACCACTGCGTCAAAATCGCCTAATTATGGACAGTACGCGATCGCTTTTCTGGGTTCCCTGCTGATGTTGACCGGGCTGCGGCGCAAGCCTGCTAAAACCCGGCGGCGGCACTGAGGTTGTCCTTCCATCTTGATCTTTCTACTAGAATTAGGGATGGGGTTTAAGCAGGAGAAGCAAGGCTGTGCCGACACTTGGGGTCAACATTGACCATATCGCAACAATCCGTCAGGCCCGCCGGACGGTGGAACCCGATCCGGTGGCTGCCGCTGTGCTGGCAGAATTGGCGGGAGCCGATGGGATTACGGTGCATTTGCGGGAAGATCGCCGTCATATTCAAGACCGGGATGTGCGATTACTGCGACAAACGGTGCGTACCCATCTAAATCTAGAAATGGCTGCTACCGACGAGATGGTAGCCATCGCCCTGGATATCAAGCCAGACTATGTCACCCTGGTGCCAGAAAAACGGGAAGAAGTGACGACGGAAGGGGGACTGGATGTGGTTGGACAGGTCGATCGGATGGCAGTTATCGTTTCGACCTTACAGGGGGCCGGAATTCCGGTGAGTCTGTTTATTGATGCCGATCCCCAGCAAATTGATACGGCGGCGGCAATTCAGGCTCAATTCATTGAACTGCACACGGGGCAATACGCAGAAGCTAAAGAGGAAGCCAGTCGCGATAAGGAACTGAGCATTTTGCGAACGGGATGTGCCCGGGCGATCGCCGCAGGTTTACGAGTTAATGCCGGTCATGGCCTGACCTACTGGAATGTTTCCCCGGTGGCCTGTTTACCAGGCATGGAAGAGTTGAACATTGGCCATACGATTATCAGTCGGGCTGCCCTGGTGGGCCTGGAACGGGCCGTCAGGGAGATGAAGCAGGCGATCCAGGTAGACTAAAAGGATTATCAATTTAAGTTAAGAACTTTTAGCCGCTGCAGATATCAGGCCAAACCTTCGTATACTCGATCTTTGGAAACAATGCTGAAAATTGCTATTTTCTTCTCTGGGAAATAGCCTCTAGCTTTTAACCATCCTGACCCAATTAAAATTCAATCCTGAATCAAGCCGATGCAAACCTACTACTACATCCTTGCCAGCCAAAACTTCCTGACCGTCGAAGAACCCCTGGAAGAAGTTTTGAAAGAACGGACTCGCCATTATCGGGAGCAGGAAAAAGAAGTTGACTTCTGGTTAGTAATCCAACCTGCTTTTCTGGAAGCGCCGGAGTTTGCAGCGATTAAAGCCAAATGTCCTCAACCGGCAGCGGCGATCGTATCTACCAACTCTCAATTTATTACCTGGCTAAAATTGCGCCTGGAGTTTGTAATTACCGGCGAATTTCAGGCTCCTTCTGATACAATTCCTCAACCCCTGGCTTCCCTGGCTTCGGTTAGTTAGGAACAGGGTAAAGCTGATCTTACCTTCGTTGTGTGGCCTCAATGATTTGGCGATCGCGTTCCCTCTGGACTGGTGTTTTGTTAGGACTCACGGGGTTTCCTGTTCTGGCTCAGGTACCCCCGCCGCCCCCGCTTTACGATACTCCTGCGTCTGAACCAACTCCGCAGGCCACCCCTCGCTACCCGGCCTGTAAGCCTCCCCTCCAGGGAGAGTACCTGTTGCTGGTGGTGACTGAAACCCCAGATTCTCAGGAAAGTCTGCGGCAGACCTTACCAGCTAACGCCAGTTCAACGGTCTGCAGCTACTTAGAAAATGTGGTGACCCGGGTCGGTGGATTTCGTTCCGTTGACAATGCCAATGCCTGGGCCCGTTATCTGAAAGAGTCCATGGGGTTAACTGCGATCGTCGCCAGACCGGTGGTTGCTGCCAAGCCCTCCACCTCCACCCCACCAGCTAACTCGGGTGGCACCCCGGCAAAACCTCAGACCGGTTCTACTCTACCTCGCACCAATCCTGGGGCTTACAATCCCCAACCTCTGGGAGCGGGCTATGCCGTCCTGGTAGACTTTTTCAACAAGCCTGAGCTGGTTCCTCAGGTGCAGCAGGCATTGGGAAAACAGATTGGTTTAGCGGTTTATCGACAGCGGCCTTTTCTTCTGGCTGCTTACACAGCAGATCAGACCACGGCAAATACGATTCTCAAAACCCTGAACGATCGCGGCTTCTGGGCCATGGTTGTAGATAGCAAGCGGGTGACTTTACTAAAGCAGAAGGTGGCCAACCAGTAGACTGGTAGTTTTTGAGAATCCTGGAAAATAGGGCCTGGCAGACAGGGGGTAAATTCAACCCCCTGTTTTCGCTTTTAGGTGGGAAGCCCTACCCGGCCGCGAAGGGCAGGAATGGGATGAGGGCTTGAGGAATGATCAATCTTCTACTTTGAGTTGATAGACATTCCACAGGGAACCACGGGCATCCAGGCCAGAGAACTGAATCCCTGAAACCCGATCGCGGATGGCAGAAAGGGCGTAGGGGGTCACCAGGTGAATCACAGGCACCTGTTCCTGAACGATGCGTTGAAATTCGGCATAGATCTGTTTGCGTTTGTTCTCGTCGAACTCCCTGGCTCCAGTGATAAACAGCCGATCGATTTCTTGTTCCCAATCGGAAACTACCCAGTTTTTGATCGGAGGCTGGCCGGGACTGGGCCCCTGATTAAAGTCGTGGGAGGCCCCGGTAGAAGTCCAGTAGTTGGCCCCGTCATTCGGTTCGACTCCGCCGGTGTAGCTAAGGAAGTACATTTCCCAATCGCGGGCGCTGATTTTCTCAACCAGAACATTAAAGTCTACCGGATTCAGATCGAGCTGAATGCCAACTCGCTTTAAGTCTTGTTGCATCTGGGTTGCCATGGCCTGGGCATTTCTGCTACCCGCCGGCAGGAGCAGGGTAAACCGCACCCGATTGCCCTTGGCATCGAACAATTGCCCCCGGTTGTCATACTTAAATCCGGCCTGTTGCAACAGGGCCTTTGATTTTTCTGGGTCGTACTGGTAAACCTTTAAACCCTGTTCTGGCGATAGAAAATAGGGACTCTGGACAGAGATGGGAGAGTTTTGCAGATCACCGATGCCACGGAACAGATTATTGATCAGACTTTGCCGATCGAGGGCGTAGGCTATGGCCTGACGGAACTCTTTTGTGTTAAACCAGGCCGATTTAATCGGGTCAACAAAGGGTTTCCCATCTTTGTTCTGGGCCTGGTTTAAGTTAAAGGCGATAAAGGTGGTTCCCGAGGCGGGGCCGCCGTTGCGAATGGTGAACTTGCCCCGTTTTTCTTCCTGCTTTAGAAGAGAAAAATCTTCCGGGCGTAACCCGGACATATCCAGTTCTCCCGATCGAAAACGTAGCATCCGCACATCGCTGTTTTCGACGATTTGCCAGATGATGCGATCGATAAAAGGCATTTGCCCCTGGGGGTCTTGCCGCCAGTAATGGGGATTGCGACGAAACACAACCCGCTGGCTGGTCGCGTAACTCTCTATGACGTAGGGGCCGTTGCCAACAATCTTAGTCGGGTCGGTATCGGTGCCCCAGGTTGATAAAAACCGGGGTTTGCCATCGGAGTCGTTGGTGTAAACCGTTTCCCGCAGGATATGGGCAGGCAGAATTTTTGCCCCCATGGTCCGCAAGAACGGCGCAAAAGGTTCCGGCAGGGTAAATTCAATCCGCCGATCGTCTAGCTTTTTAACTGTGGGTAACTGGCGCTTAGCCCCAATTCGCAGGACATCCCGTACGTCCGTCGGAATTTTTTCGTTCAGGTAGACATCGTTGTAGGTGAAGATGACATCATCGGCGGTGAGGGGCTGGCCATCAGACCATTTCAGACCCTGCCGCAGGGTAAAGACAAATTTCTGTTTATCCTCTGAAATTTCCCAGGATTCTGCCAGGGCTGGCTCGATCGCAGCGGTAATACCGTTTTCATCCACCAGACCATCCAGGGTGAAAATGAAAACGTTGGGCCAGGAATTGTTCAGAGCATAGTTGAAGGTTTTGGGATCACTGAGAGTACTCGTGACCAGTTGGGGTACCTGGGCGGCCTGTAACTTAAACTGGTGGGGATTACAGCCGGTTAAACCAAGGGCCAGGAGCAGACCTGCCCCAAACAATCCCAAAAAGTGTCGCCAGCGAGTCAGAACTGGGATAACTGCCCTCATAGAGCCAACCTGTACAACAATGGTAAAGTCTTGTACTAGTTTAAGCTGCATTTTAAGGATTGCCAGAGCTCAGGGAATCTTGAAGCCATGTATAAAGCAGTCGGGAGGTCAGGTTTGTGAGGGAAGCAACGCCCAAACAGTTGAAACGAGAGCTGAGTACAACTGGGGCCATTCTATTGGGACTGGGGTCAATTATTGGCACGGGGGTGTTTGTTAGTCTCAGTGTTGCCGCCGGAGTGGCTGGGCCAGCAGTTGTGCTGGCGATCGTGATCGCCGCCGCCGTTGCCCTGTGTAATGGCCTGAGTAGTGCTCAACTGGCCGCCAGTCATCCGGTGAGTGGCGGTACCTATGAGTATGGCTATCAATATCTCAATCCCTGGATGGGTTTTATTGCCGGCTGGTTGTTTCTGCTGGCCAAATCTGCTTCAGCGGCAACCGCCGCTCTGGGGTTTTCTGGCTATTTACTCAGTTGCCTGGGTATCACCGATCGCCACTGGTTAGTGCCCGTCGCTCTGCTGGGATTGGTGCTGTTGACCCTGGTTGTGTTAAAAGGCATTCAGCGCTCGAATCAGACGAATGCAGTGATTGTTGCCATCACCCTGCTATCCCTGGGTTACTTTCTGATCGTCGGGCTAAAACCCTGGAGTAACGCTGGATTTGCCAATTTCGTGCCGTTTTTTGCCGATAACCCGATCGGCAATTTACTCCAGGCGACGGCTCTGATGTTTGTAGCCTTCACGGGTTACGGGCGGTTGGCTACCCTGGGAGAAGAAGTCCGGGCTCCCAGAACGACGATTCCCAGAGCCATTTTGATTACCCTGCTGGTGACTATGGGGCTTTACCTGGGAGTAGCCCTGGTTGGGGTTGGAGCGTTTGGCGCGGCGAATTTAGGGGATGTCGCCCAATCGGCTGCTCCCCTGGAGGCGGTGGTACGCTGGCTGGGGGTTCCCGGTGGAACTTTGATTCTCACCCTGGGGGCTCTGGCGGCCATGCTGGGAGTGTTGTTAAATCTTCTTCTGGGGCTGTCGCGGGTATTACTGGCGATGGGACGGCGGGGGGACATGCCAGAGCAGGTGGCCCGCTTGAACCGGGCCGGTACTTCTCCGACCACCGCCGTAATTGTCATGGCGATCGCAATCGGGATTTTAGTTCTGACGGGTAACGTTAAAACTACCTGGTCGTTCAGTGCCTTTAACGTGTTGATTTACTACGCGGTTACCAATCTGGCCGCTCTAAAAATGCCCGCTCGCCAGCGTCTTTACCCTGAATGGATAGCCTGGATCGGATTGGTCGCCTGCCTGCTGCTGGCCTTCTGGGTTGATTTCCAGATCTGGCTGGTGGGCCTGGGCCTGATTCTAGCGGGGGTACTCTGGAAGGGGTTGATGAATACCCTGGCAGAACGGGAGTAGCTAGATTGCCTGTTTTGGCCGCAGGCGTTCTTGCAATTGGGCTGGAGCGATCGCCCCAAACTCGGTGATGATCGCGGTAATCAGGTGGGCCGGTGTGACATCGAAGGCCGGGTTGTAAAATTCGGCTCCAACCGGGCAGAGGGCGGTTTCCCCCACGGCATAGACCTCGCTGGGGTCCCGTTCTTCGATCGGAATCTGGCTGCCATCCGTCAGGCTAAAGTCGATGGTAGAAAGGGGAGCTGCTACGTAAAAGGGCAGGTTGTGGGCTTTGGCGGCGATCGCGACGCTGTAGGTTCCGATTTTATTGGCGGTGTCTCCGTTAGCCGCAATCCGATCGGCTCCAACAACCACCGCATCGATCAGACCCCGTTGCATACAGTGGGCCGCCATGTTGTCGGTAATCACCGTCACGGGGATACCCTCCTGGACACATTCCCAGGCGGTGAGTTTGGCTCCCTGGAGGCGGGGGCGAGTTTCGTCGGCGTAGACCCGCTCCAATCGTCCAGCATTCCAGGCCGAGCGGACGACTCCCAGAGCAGTGCCGTAGCCAGCGGTGGCTAAGGCTCCGGCGTTACAGTGGGTGAGCAACCGGAGTTTGGCAGGACTGCTGGGGAGGGCCTGCAGGCCGTAGTCCCCGATCGCCTCACAGGTCCGCAGGTCATCGCGATTGATGGTTTGGGCGGTTTCTAACAGGGCTGCCTTCAGGTCAGCAACGCTGCCGGGGGTTTGTTGGGCGGTTTTGAGCATCTGGTCGATCGCCCAGAACAGGTTGACGGCGGTGGGGCGAGTCCGGCGCAGACGCTGGGCGACCTGTTCTAACTGGGTGAAAAATTCCTGGCGATCGCTGGTGTCAATCGCTCGGGCTCCCAGGTATACTCCATAGGCGGCAGCTACACCGATTGCCGGTGCTCCACGCACGATCATGGTTTCGATCGCGGTGGCCATCTCTTCACAGGTCTGGACTTCAATGCGATCGTAGATGTTAGGAAGACGGGTCTGGTCTATCAGCTGCACCCGATCGGTTTGCCAGAGCACAGGGTAGACCGGTTGGACGTGGGACATGGGCAAAGAACATAAGGGACAGATGTCATTATCTCCTGAAGCTGGGAGGGATGGGACAGGTGTGGCAGATAGCTGTGAGCTGCAGGGTTATTCTTTAGTGCGTTGTTCCTGATAGCGTTGCTTGAACTCGCGCTGCTGCTGGTTATGGTCAACGATCGGCGCCGGGTAGCCGCAACGATCGCGATCCAGGGGCAGAATTTTGCCGCTGATTAAATCTTCCGTATCTAAGCTGCGGAGTTCTGGTAACCACTGACGGATATAGTCACCCTCCGGGTCAAATTTCTTGGCCTGACTGGCCGGGTTAAAAATCCGCAAGGGTTTGGGATCCATGCCACTGGAGGCACTCCATTGCCAGCCGCCGTTGTTGGCAGACAGGTCGCCATCGTAGAGGCGTTGCATAAAATACTGTTCGCCCAGACGGAAATCGATCAGCAGATCCTTGGTCAAAAAACTGGCCACAATCATCCGGCAGCGGTTGTGCATCCAGCCCAGTTGATTCATCTGGCGCATGGCGGCATCTACGATCGGGTAGCCAGTCCGGCCCTCGCACCAGGCCTGGAAGTAGTCCATATTGTTTTCCCAGGGAAATTCCTTGAAGTGCTGACGGTAGGCTCCCTCCGCCAACTCCGGGAAGAAGTACATGACATGCTGGTAAAATTCTCGCCAGGCCAGCTCTTGCTGCCAGGTACGAATGCTGTCCCGGGCCTCATCGCTGCGGGCCAGTTCCATCAGGGCAGTGGTTTTGGCCCAGACGCTGCGAATCCCTAAGACGCCAAACTTGAGGGCAGCACTGAGATGGGAAGTCCCTTCCTGATCCGCCGGAAAATTGCGCTGTTCCTGGTAACTGGCAATGGATTTGTTACAGAAGGCTTCCAGCCGTTCTTTGGCAGCAAGTTCTCCCGGTTCTAGCAGGAGTGGGTTGTCCCAGCGGAAGCCCAGGTCTTTGGCCGTGGGAAGGGCGATCGCCCCGGTCTGGTCTGCCGCCTGTTGTTCTGCTTCGCTCAGGCCCTGGGCTTCTGTTAAATCTAAAGCAGGGGCATCTTTGGCCTTACTGCTCCAATTTTTCCAGAAAGGAGAATAGACGGTATAGGGCTGGCCAGAACCGGTACAAATGCTTTCCGGGGCATGTAATAACTGATCCCAGAAGGTTTGAGATTGGATTCCAGCAGTTTTTAGGGCCTCCTGAACGGAGCGATCGCGCTCCTGGGCGTAGGGTTCTACATCCCAATTCCAGAAGACTGCTTGAGCGGCGAGAGCCTGGGCCAGGGCAGGAATTCCCTGGCGGGGGTCAGTTTTAAGGATAATTAGCTGGCTGCCAACTTTGGCGTAGTTCTGCTGGAGTTCCTCTAGACTCCCAATCATGTAAGAGACTCTGGCCGGGGCAATATCATCTCGATTTAAGATGTTGGGGTCAAAGCAAAATACGCCTACTACTCTGGGGGTTTGCTGGCGGGCCATGGCCAGACCCAAATTATCCGAAATTCGCAGATCCCGACGATGCCAGAACAAAATCAAATCAGACATGAGGTGGGGGTTAAGGGTAATTAAAAGAAATTGTTACAGAACTTGTCCGTGAATACTGTTATTTCAGATAGCAGTATTTCAGATAGCAGTTCTAAACCCCTGGCCGATTTGCTCGATTTGCAATTGACGTTCTTCCCTTGCCTCTGGGCCTTGGGGGGCTGCCCCCCAAACCCCCCGGATCTGAGGGGACGGCGCGTCCCCCCAGACCCCCCTCCGAAGGGGTTGGCCGTAGTGGGAAAGAGCGCTTCGCATTGCAGGAGTGGCAGGGGTAGGGGGTTGACCTGGCTATGCCAGGTTGGGAGATGGATGTCAGTGTCTTTGTTGCAGCGTCCTGTGGGGAGGGAGTTGGGGTAAGGGGTTACTGGGGAACGAGGCTAGTTTGGGGGCTAGTTAGGGGGGGAGTTTGATAGCTCTAACTGGCAGCTGTCCAGGCGTTTGATAAATGCTTCGACGGTAAAAATGCCAAACTGGTCGCCGATAAAGGGCAGGTGACCGATCGGGGCGTTGGTGGAGAAATTAATTTCGTGGTATCGCTTCCAGTGGTTGCTGACGAAAAAATTATCTACCCGCCAGCCTACCCTGGTGGCAAACTGTCGCCAGACTTCGGCTTTGTCCCAATAACGCCGATCGAGCTTCTGCCAGATTGGTTTTTGAGCACTGAAACCAAATCGTCCCTGGCTGTGTTTCATCCAGAGTTGATCAATGATTCGCAGGTCAGTGCAGGGAAGTTCGGCGATTTGCTCAGGGCGGAGCTGGGCATCCAGTTCCAGGTTGTGCAGTTGTAGTAAGACTAAGCGGGTTTCCTGGTCAGCCATCTTCCATTGCTGGGCAGCGAGCAAGCGTTCCAGGGGGGAATAGTGCAGGCGGGCGCGAAATTGCTCGATCGCCCGAATGACTTTGGGTTCAGACCGATCTTTGAGGAGAAAGTAGGCTTCCTGACGGACGGTTTCTGCGCGATCGGTTAAAGCCCGGATGACCAGATTCAACCCCCGTTGCCCATGCTCAAGGGAGTCAGCCAGGGCGGCGGCCCGTTGTTCTGGAATGGGACTGCGGAGGCGCTGGCGGATCCCTTCTAATCCACCTAAAATGGCTGCTCCTTGAGGAGTGGCAGCCTGTCCACCCAGGACTGCGTCGTACCAATCTGGTTTTTGCCAATTCTGTGCCATATCACTCTGGAGGATCACCCGTTCTGAACATCTGCACCCTATTCTTTTTTCTTACGCCACTCCCCATACCCGGATAGTTTTATCTTCGCTGCCACTGACGATCAACTGGTAGTCTTGACTGACCGCAACGGCAGTCACCAGGCTGGTATGGCCCTTTAAACTACAGACTTCCCGGCCAGACTGCAGATCCCAGATCTTGATCATATTTTGGCTACCGCTGATCAGGTGGCGGTCTTTGCTTAAGGTAACAGAGGCAATGCTGCGGGATTTGCCAATGGGGGGGCGAATTGCCTGCCCGGTTTTGAGATGCCAGGCCTGGAGGATTTGATCCTGACGACGGGCAGTCAGAATTTGCAGATCTTCGGCACTGAAGCTGAGGGCCTGGACGAAGGCTCCGACCTGAAATGAAAAAATTTCTTCTCCGGCTTCCCAGTCCCAGACTTTCACCCTGCGATCGCGACTGCTACTGGCCAGCATGCGCCCCTGGGGATGGAGGGCGACGGCACTGATGCCTCCTCCATGGCCCTGGAGGGTAACCAAAGACTCGAACAGAGGGTAGGGGCTGTAGGCGGCGATCGCGGCTAGAGCCTGGGGTTCCGGGCGGTTCAGGAGACGCAGGTAGGCGGCCTTTTGTACCTGGGGACTTTGATCCTGTAATCCCTGGATCAGAAGCTCTAGACCCTGCAGGCCATAGTTCTGAGCTTCCATCAGGGCCGCAATGCGCTGGCTGGCGATCGGGTTGTGAAAGCGTTGCCGGACTCCTTCCATGCCTCCCAGAACCGTTGCGCCCGGTGGGGAGGTGAGGGTGTTACCAAGCACCGCGTCATCATCTCTGGGTTGGTTAGGGGGGGACATACCGCAGGATAAACAGGGCAACTCCCAGGGGCTTGGTTAGTACTGAGAATGATCGACGGAGCGGGCAGTCAGGGTAATTCCGGTCACTCCCCAGGAGACAAAAAATTGCCGGAACAGGTCTTTACTGGCACTCATCAGGTCACCATCTGCATCGATTTTGCCACCGGGAATAATTCGGCCCCGATCGCTGCGAAAGCTGAGGCAAAGGTCGCCATCTTCATCTTCTTGAATGAACAGTTGCCCGGAGGCCAGTACCTGTCCGGAGCTGCTCGAAATCGAACACCGCATTCCTAAACTACCCTTTCCTATCAACTATCTCGGACTGACCTAGCATAAACCGTGATGGTAGTAGTTCAGTATGCCCCTTTGCCAAACAGGACGATCTTGACGGTTTCCAGCAAGATATCCAGATCCAGGTTGAGGGACCAGTTATCAATGTAGTACAGATCCAGACGGGCAGCATCATTGAAGGCATCAATGGTGGATCGTCCGGAAACCTGCCAGAGCCCAGTAATGCCGGGAAGAACCTGATGGCGGGTGTGATGCCAGGGGTCAAACCGTTCGACATCTCGCAGGGGCAGGGGTCGGGGACCAACCAGACTCATCTGGCCCAGGAGGACGTTAAACAACTGGGGGAGTTCATCAATGCTGGTGCGGCGCAGAAACCGGCCGATCGGGGTAATGCGGGGATCTTGCTTAATCTTGAACAGGATGCCATCCTGACTCTCGTTTTGCTGCTCCAGTTGAGCCTGGAGGCTGGCGGCGTTGGGTACCATGGTACGGAACTTCCACATCTGGAAGACGTTGCCATGCAGGCCCATGCGTTCCTGGCAGTAAAAAACCGGGCCGGGCGAGGTGAGTTTGATGGCGATCGCCACCCCCAGAAACAGGGGGAAGAGCAGCAGCAAACCGGCCAGGGCTCCCACCCGATCGATGATGCGTTTCAGGCGGTAATCCCAACCACCCAAAAAGGTGGGTTCTACCCGAATTGTTGGAACTCCAGCCATGATTTCTGGTACACCCCGCCGATGTAAGAGTTCCAGACTGGAGGGAATCAGGCGCAGGGTAATGCCCGATCGCTGGAGTTGCCAGTACAGCCCGGAAGCCAGTTCGGTTTCTGGCAGGTTTTCTGCCAGTACTTCTTCTGCCCCAGACTGGAGAATCGCCTGCATCGTTTCAGGGTTGCCGCTGGTAGAGGCCAGGGCTGCCCCGACGACCGAGTAGTGAGAGCGCCGCTGCAGGCTATGGCTGAGGGTGAAGAGACGTTCTGCCGGAGCCAGCAGAAATACTCGGGTCTGGGACCGGGCAAATTGTTTGAGCAGCAGGCTGGCTAACAGGCGAAACCCTATCACCAGGCCCACACTACCAAACCAGGCGGTCAGCATTAGCGATCGAGGGGGAGCCAGTTTGGGGTCATAGAAGTAGCCCAGAATCAAAGCCCCGAGATAGACCAGGCTCACCAGTTGGCCAGCCTGGATATAGTTTTTCCACTGGCTACTGGAGGTGTAGAGGCCATTGCGGCCAAACAGCACCAGGGCCACCGTGGCCAGAATCCAGTAAAGCCCCGGTAGTCCCAGCCAGGTACCCAGAACCAGTTGGGGCGGCAGGGGGGAATAAAACTGGTTTAAGTGGGCAGCCAGACGACCGGCCATACCCAGAGCGGTGACATCTCCCAGCAGTAAAATCGCGGCCCGTTTTCCCTGCCAGGTCAGGAGGCGATGGAATTGCCAGCCCTGGGGAGCGCGTATATCTACCTGATCCGAAAGCAACTGGGGAGCGTGGTTCATGAACGGGTTGGGGCTAGGTCAGAGAATCTGAGACAGTCAAGAAAACTCGGATGCAATGGCCTTAGTATTCCGCACCGGGCACAAAAACCTGTCACCCTGACTGTAATTCTTCTTAACGGGCTGCATTCCCGGGGCTAAAAAAGGGGCAAAATCACTGAGTAGATGCCTGAAGGGATGGCGACGGTCATGCTCGATCGCGGGAAATATAACGTTCTGGGAATTGGGGTCAATGCCATTGACTATGAAGCGGCGGTTGAGAAAATTGTGGCGGCAGCCCAGTCGGCTCAGTCGATGGCGGTGTCAGCCCTGGCTGTCCATGGGGTGATGACGGGCGTGTTAGATCCGGTGCATCGCTACCGGCTCAACCATCTGGATCTGGTTGTACCCGATGGTCAGCCCGTGCGCTGGACTTTGAACGGGTTGTATCGGGCCGGGCTTAAGGATCGGGTCTACGGCCCTACCCTGATGTTGAAGCTATGCGATCGGGCGGCCCGGGAGGGGCTCCCCATCTATTTTTATGGCAATCGCTGTGAAGTTCTGGAAACCCTGAGTCAAAAGTTGCAGGAGCGCTTTCCGGGGCTGGTGATTGCCGGCATGCAGCCTTCCCGGTTTCGTCAGGTGTCGGCGGAAGAGAAGCGGGAGATTTGTGAAGAGATTCGCCAGAGTGGAGCCAAAATTCTGTTCGTCGGTCTGGGTTGCCCCCGTCAGGAAGTCTGGGTTTACGAATATCGAGAACAGTTGCCCCTGCCTCTGATTGCCGTGGGAGCTGCCTTTGACTTTCATGCCGGTCACCTTTCCCAGGCCCCAGCCTTGATGCAGCGATCGGGGTTGGAGTGGCTGTACCGACTGATGCAGGAACCGGGTCGGTTGTGGCAGCGCTATGTGGTATTAAATCCGTTATTTGTCGGTTTGCTGCTGTTGCAACTGCTTAAACTGAAACGATTTGACCCGCAGCAGTCGATTTTACCGCAGGATGAACTGCGTTACGGCTGACTAGGGATTGGAAGAGGGGGGCAAACCGGCGATCGGCCCACTGGCAGGGCCACATTCTACTTTGACCTGCTGGACCGGGTTAAGTAGAGCAGGTTTGTTCTGGGGCGATGGCTCAGCCCGAACATTGGCCACCCGGGTCACCTGGCAGGTTTTAGTCAGGTAGTAACCATCTGTCGTGGCGGTTGGTCCCTGCCAGATGGCATTGATTTGTACAGTGTATTCCGTGCCTGGTAACACTCTCCCTTCTAAACGCCAGTAAGAATTTTCTTGCAGGCTGGAAAGCCGTTCAAAAATATTCAAGCGCACGATATCGAGTTGCTGATTGAGATTGAGCAACCATTTTTCTACCTGAGCCCAGGATTGCCCTGCCAGGGAGTCCCGCAGGATGGTTTCCGCCTGATTTAAGATCAGATTGCCCCGGGAAACCGGGCGATCGGCGCTTCTAATCTGGTATACAAAAGCGCTATTGCTCAGGTCATCGGTCAGCAAACTGGGATACTGGTAGAGCCAGTACTGGGTGAAAAAGTAAAGCTGTAACCAGCAACTAATGAGCAGGTTCCATAACATCAAAATGACAATTTCCTGCCGCACAGGAGGATCGGGAATCTTGTAATCTGGGCCAAACTTAATAAATTTGGGGGCTACGGCAATAGCTGCAGAAATCGGGGGCCAGCAGACAAAGACCGCCGATGGTAAAGTGTCGAGAAGACCACCAAACAGGTAAATGCAAACCAGCCCGCCGGTGATCCAGGGGGCAAAATAGAGTTTGCCGAAGGTGAGATTTTTTTTGACATTGATCACCACATTGCCAAAGAGCTTCAGCTTCTCTTCATGCATGAACCAGTGCAGGCCAGGAATCAGAAATATCCAGCCAACGGAAGCAATAAAAACCTGGACAAATCCGGTGGTTAGCATTGAAACAGCCCAGGAAAAAATGCTGATCCAGATCAGGGTTTTCCAGGAATCCCAGCTTGGGGGAGTGACAAATTGGCGCAGTTGTTCAAACAGTTCAACCATCGTTTGTCGCTACTTCCTAACGAGATTGTTCTGCTAAACGGACAATCAAAAGAAATAAGATAGCAGTAAAACTACAGGCATTTGCTACCAGTACAGCATAAGCTCTACTATTAGCCTGAAATCCAATGGCCTGGTTTTGTCTGCCACGAAAGCGGCCTGCCTTAAGTTCGGGGTCCTTGTCCTTTCGGGGAGTTTTTTCTAAGAGCAATTCCAGTAAATCTAAGCCTTTCAGCTTAATCAGGAAGGTTCCCATAAAGATGCCAAAGCTGAGTACCACCAGAACTGGTGGAATGCTTCCAAACCAGGGGTTATAAAAGAACCGTTCAAAGAATATATAACTTACTAGCTGGGCCTGTAAGTCCTGGGGCAGGAACGGTTGCACGTTAAAAAAGATGATCCAGCCCAGGCAGGTGGAAAGCAGGTTGATGGTTGTGGCGTACTGAACACAGGTTTTGTGCTCCAGGGCCAGGAGACGATAGAAAACGATCGCTTCAATGGCGATCGCCACCAGGAGAAACAAAAACTGAAATAGGACTGCTCTCAAGGGCAGCACATCCGGCAGCATAGTCAGGCTAGATGACAGGTAATACTATGCTACCCGTCATCCCAGCTTCAGACACGTAGGGCTGCCTGCCTCGCGGGGTTAATTCGTCGATCGGCGATTTTGTTCCTGTTCGGCCACTTCCGTCTGGCCCATCTGTTGTAACAGGGCTAACACAGCTTGCTGAAGAGTCGGGTTTTCAGGGTGCTGCTGGTGGTCAACCCAGAGGGTTGCCAGGGCATCATACCAGAGCTGATTCTGGGCGTAGATTTGGGCTCGATCGCTGGCCTCAACGGCAGACTGTAACTGCTGCATCAGTGCGGGTTGGGGTTGAATCCGTTCGACCTGGGCCAGGGCGATCGGGTTGGCATCGGGGCTATTGGGATTGCACAGGAGCGTGACCGACCACTGGTATTGCCGTCCCGGAACCAGTTCGGGCAGGCCGGGAGGCACTGCCATTGCCATGATGCCCGCTGCTGGACGGGGGAAGATTTTTTCAGTCACCATTTCCCCGGCTTCCATATCCTCCAGACGAAACCGGATCGGGACGGGCGGAACCGTTGCGAAATGCCAGAAAAAAGTAGGATGACTGCTGGCTACGGTGCCCTGCTGGCTTTGAAACAGCAGGGTAGTTTCATTCAGCTTGAGGGTGGCAGGACAGATTCCCCGCACCCCGGCAGGACGGCTACCCTTGGGGGCCCCGGCTTTGACGGTGGGCAAGCCCGCTACCGCCGGAGCCAGCGATCGGGTTTCTAGATGACCACCGATCGGGGTGCCTATCATACTTGCCAGGCTCGCCAGTATGGCGACCGCGCTAATTTGAATGACTGGCCGTAGGAACATACGCTTCTCTCAATCGGTGGCACCTTGATGATGACTTGCAACCTTCGCAGCTGTATTTTGCCTCGAGTTTGTTGCCATCCCTGTGGTTTAGATCAGTATATTCACTGATTTACATCACAGCCGGGACTAAAACCTGATAAATTCGGGTGAGTTGTTCCCGCCCTCGTAATTTCTCGCTATCAATAAATTGGATTTCAAAGCTGTCCTGAATATGCTGGTAAGTCGATTCGCTCACCAGTATGCGACAGCTTCCGGTCGGGCTAGATTTTTCAAAGCCTTTGTCATAGCTTTCCAGTCGGGCGGCTATATTGACGCTATCACCGATCGTCGTATAGTCAAGTTTTTGCAGCCCTCCCAGGCTGCCAGTCACGACTGGGCCTGTAGAAATTCCCACCCGCATACTGACCGTTGGCAAGCCGGCGGTCTGCCAGCGCTGGTTCAGTAGATCCAGCCGGGTAGACATTTCTAAGGCGCAATGGACTGCCTGTTTGGCATCGTTGATGATTTCCCCTGGGGTGGTGCGGGGAATCGGTACGCCAAACACGGCCATCACAGAATCTCCAATGAACTTATCAACCACTCCCCCATGGGTAACGACGATCTGGGCCATGGCCTCCAGATATTCGTTTAACCAGAGCATGAGAGCTTCCGGGTCGCTATTTTCGGCGATCGGGGTGAAGTTTTTCAGGTCACTAAATAATACGGTGGCCATCATCCGTCGTCCCGGCAGGCGGCCCTGTTTCAAGAAAAGCTGGCGATCGCGCCAGATCGCTTCGGCAATCTCCTGGGTGACATGACGTTCAAACAGGTTCATGACGGTCTGGCGATCTTCCCGTTCCTGGCGGGCGATGTAGGCCGTGATCACGGCGGCGGCACTGATCAGGGCCAGCAAGGGAGGTACGATCGGCACCCACCAGCCTGCCAGAAACAGCAGGTAAGCACTCAGAGTGAGGCCGCCACCGGCCAGCAGAACGGCGATCGGAGTCCAGCGCAGGGAACAGAGACTCCAGCTTAAAATCGCTCCGACGTAGGCCCAGGCCAGAATCCACAACCATTCTTCAAAGTCTTTCCAGACTAGAATCTGAACCCGGCCATCCAGAGTCGCACTGAGGAGATGGCTGACAACCATGGCCTGTACTTCCACTCCTGAGGTCTGTTCGGGAGTAGTGACCGGATTCTGGTTTTGTAGATTGAAGGGCGCTCCACTGTAGGGCGTAGAGAAAAAGTCCCGCAGGCTGACGGCGGTGGCACCAATCAGAACAATCCGATCGCGCATCAAATCGGGGGGAATCCGGTTCTCTAAAACATCATGGAGGGAGACAATTTTGAAGCTACGGGCGGGGCCACGGAAATTGAGCAACACCTGATAGCCCGTTGCATCGGCCTGGATGTAAGCCCCATCGTTGGCGGCAAAGCGGGGGAGTATCGTGGTTCCCAGGCGCAGGTAGTCGGGGTTAGCGGGGGCAGACTGGGGGGTGATGCCCTCAGTCTGCAGGTAAAGTAAGGCCAGTTGCATGCCCAGGCCGAGCTGGACAGAACCATCCTCCTTTTGGAAATACAGTAACCCGCGGCGCAGTCGATCGTCGGCATCAATCACCACATTATTAAATGCAACCTGCTGCCGTTGTTTCAGGGTTGGTGGGGCAGCTACCGCCGAACCCTGGCGCTCATCGGCGAAGCTTTCAATGCCAATCAGATTGGGAGTTGTAGAAAAAATTTGCACCAGGTCGCTATGCCCGGGGGGAACGGGTAAATCCCGGTAAATATCAAGCCCGATCGCCCGGGGATTTTGCGCCTTGATGCGGGTCAGTAGTTGGGCCAGTCGCCGATCGGACAGGGGCCATTTTCCCAATTTCTGGATATCTGACTCATCAATGCCGACAATCACAATACGGGCATCCTGGAGCTCGGGGGGCCGCAGCCGAAAGAACTGATCTAGCAGAGCCCATTCCAGTAATTGCAGACTACCGGTTGTACGCAGGGCGATCACCAGACCTGCCATGACGGGGGCCGTAACCAGAACTCCCCGCCAGGCCCAGATTTGTTTTTGTGCCGTTCTCCATTTGAGTTGACGGAGAACGGGCATTAAAGAAAAGGTACGTCTCTCTCCAGGCTGCGAGAAGAGCTTCATTCTTGGGTTTTAACCAGCGTAAACATGGGTTGATTGCCAGTCAGCATAGACTCTTCTGGACGGGTTTCACCTGGGATGGCAGAGGACATCTCGAAGCTGTGATGCCTCGATCGGTTTTCCCAGCGTGGCCAGTTGAGTGACTGTTCCTAACGTAGCATGCCCGTTTTCCCTGATAATCATGCCTTCTGCCTCCTGGATGGGGTCGCCCAATTGCCAGGAAGGTGCTTCTACCATAACAGCTGGTCTGAAGTTGTTTCCAGAGCGTGACGGTAGGGTAGATTGCGGTTGCTCCTCTGCCCCGGTAGCAGGTTGGGCCGCAGGCAGATCATACCAGCCGCTGACCTCACTGTAAGGACTGGTGGGTAAACCCCCCGTACCCGTTATTGTAAAACTCCCCTGTTCTCGGTTACGACGAGCCAGACAACTGCCCGCCACCAGTTGATCGGGGTTGACAAAGGCATCGCTGAGGGAAGACAGGGCATTGCCGAGAAAGCTGAAGTCTGGGACATCGACCCGACCGGCGGTATTGAATTGCGATCGGGCGGAAATATCTACTCGCTGGTTGCCCCGGTAGATGCTGGAGTTGACAAAGTCCGGGGCAACAATCGTATAGATCTCGGGCAGAAAGATTGGGAAGTTTTCTACCCGAATATTGCCCCCCGGCCCAAATACTCCCGTGGTTAAAATATCGCTGTCATTCAAAGCGCGAAATTGAGATCGGCGAGGGTCGTTACCGCGAAAGGTAATGTTGCCGCCCTGCCCACCACCACCAAACACACTGGTGCTGACAATACTGCCATTGGTGAGAAAAATATTGCGGGCCGTGATGTCAATGTCGCCGCCAGCCTGTTCTGTCGCTGCTGCTGCGATCCCTCCCCGACTGGTGCGGAGGTCGCCACTTAATCTGATTAAAATTCCTCCTGCTCCGCCGGTGCCGCCGCTACTGGTGCTGATACCAGCGCTATCTGTGATGGTCAGGGAGTTGGCTGCAATCCCAATCACCCCTCCGGCTCCCTGGGAGCCCAGGGTAGCTATACTGAAAATGCCCGTATCAAAGGAAACCAGGGGTTCAAACTGGGCACTACCCGCAGGAGGAGTATTACTCCCCTGCAGTACGATGTCATTGGCTATCTGCAGCAAAATTGCCCCGGCATCTCCAAATCCATTGGTTTCAGTGGTTAAACCGCCACCCTCGCTGCCTCCATTGGTAATTGCCAGGGAGTTGGCCTGGATCAGAATACCACCGGCGTTTCCCCGGGCTCCAACTCCTACAGAACTCAAAATGGCACTACCATTATTGATCGTCACACTCCCCTGTTCTGCCTGGAGCAAAATAATTCCGGCATTACAACCCCCAGCAGCTAAACTGCTGCAATCTGGATTTTGGGTGAATGTAGAAGTGCTAATAAATGCCTGATTATCCAGGGAGATAGACCTTGCCTCAATGGCAACCCCCCCGGCTTGACCAAGGGCGTTGGTCACCCCAGAGGAATCCACTGCCCCAGCAATACTTTGAATTACGCTCTGATTGGTAATAGAAACATTAGCCTGGGGGGCATCAATAAACACTCTGCCAGCGCTACAACCATTGGAAAGAACTGTGCAGAGGTTATCAGTTGCAAAGGTACTGGCAAAAATTATGCTGTTCTGGTCTAAAACTACATTTTCACTGGCCTGAATCAACACATCCCCAGAAAAACCTCTTGCTCCCTGGTTTACCTGTACCTGTAACTGGGCTCGATCGCTGAGACTGACCGTTTTGGCTTGTAACCAGATACCGCCTGCAAAGCCAGTTCCCCCATTCTCAACGGTACTGAAGATAGTACTTTTGTTGTTGATAACGATCGTATCTGCCTGGACAAACACCAACCCGGCATCGCCAATCCCCTGGGTTCCACTAAATAGTTGTGAGCCACTGGTTAAGGTAAAGGAATCTGCATTGACTAAAATCCCGCCCGAGTCACCGGGGTTAGCATCTACTCGCACGAAGGAGTTATCTGCAATAGAAACATTTGCCTTTGGTACAGTCGCAGGAAATTTAGGATTGAAATTTTTGCCACTGTCGATGGGATCGCCATTAAAGTCCAGATACTCCAGGCTAACAGTTCCCTCGGTTGCCAGCCCGCCTAACTGGATTCTGCCGCCCCGGGCGCTGAGTAAGGCCTGGTTAACCGTAACATCTCCCCCAATCAATAGCAGGCTGGCCGGGTCGTCAAAGGATTCGGAGCCTATAACCAGTTGGCTACCGGTTACAGTAATTGGGGCAGGGCGGGCTGCAGCATTGTTAAACAGAAAAGCAGAAGGGTTAATATCTAGAACTCCAGATGGCACTGCTCCACCCATACTGGCGACAAACTGTTCCCCATTTGGAAAGCCGATCGCAGTGGCCGTAGTAGCCACAAAAGAACCGGGGACATTCAACTGGGCATTCGCTCCAAAGATAATCCCCGCCGGGTTGATCAAAAATAGATTGGGATTCAGCCCGTTATTGTCAACCTGAATCCTGCCATCAATGGTAGAAAGCCCGCCGGTAATGCGGGTGAGAATGTTCTGGACACCGATTCCTGGGACAAATCTGCCGGTCTGGGTAGATTGCAGGTTGAACAGACTCAGGCTGTGAAACAGGTTTCTGCCTGCCTGAGTTCCTCCGGTAATGGTGCAGATTGGGTCACTACAGGGAGCGATCGTCGAGAAATTTACCTGGGTGCCCGTAGACCCATCGGACTGAACCTGGGCCAGGGCCGAAGTTCCCAGCAGTAAATGCAGGCAGGTCAGGCCAGCTACGATCTCGCTTCGTTTCATCCCCCCTTCTCCACTTCTCTGGCTCTGATTTCCCATAGCTTGCTTCCCTATAACCAGTTTCCAATCAAAATAAACGGCGACCAGATTGCAGGATGGCTATAGCCCACACGGGTATCCTTAATTAAGCTAATTTGGGCCTTTTGTAGAGCTACCGCCCTTGACACATTGGGTTGGCGTAGTTCCTGATAAAAGGCTTCAATCAAGGCTACCGTAGCTTCATCGTTAATCGACCAGAGGGTTGCCAGGGCACTCTTCACCCCTGCCCGCACCGCAACTCCGGCAATTCCCAGGGTCGAACGCTCGTCTCCAGTGGCAGTTTCACAGGCACTCAAGGTGAGTAATTCTAGAGGGGTGCGATCGCGGCGAGAACGCAGAATATCATCTAACTCCTGAATCTTGAGCTCCTGCTCGTAGGTCAGCAGGAAAGTACTATCGGCATCTACCCCAAACACGCCATGGGTTGCCATATGGATAATCCGGTAGTCGGCCCGCTGAATCTGATTTTCCAGATTACTGGTTGTAAAATCCTGATCTAACAGGCGGGTACCGCCCAGAATAGATTGAACCGTAGAAATTTCAGGGCCCACACTGACCAGTGGGGCAAAGGGCGATCGCTCCACGGTCAGTCCCAGGGCCAGAGTCTTTAAATTCTCCCGCCGTAAGGGATCGCGACTGGTGAGCTGCAGTCCTGGTGTGGTGGCAAGGGGATACTTCTCAATTAAAAATTTCTGGCCATCATAAAGGGCTGCCATCGGTACCTGACGCAGTACCCCGTCATGAATAAACACCAGAGTGTCTGGTTCTGTGGCCGCCAGGTCTGCTTCCAGGGGCCGAATCAACAGGTCATAGATTTTCCTGGCCTGGCGGCGATACCGGAAGCTGGAGCGATCGGGGAGGGCGCGCCGCAGTTGCTCAAGTTCTGCCTGGAGTTGCTGGCGGCTGACTGGGACAGAGTAGCCCCTCAGGGAACCCTGCTCTGCTCCGGGTGGGCGGACAATTAGCTCCGTCCGGTCTGGCAAGATAATTGAGTAGATTACCGCTGCCCGGGTCTGGGAAGAAGAACTTTCTCTAACGGCGGCCTGGGCTACTTCTACACATTCATCCCCAAAAAAGTTTTGTAACTCTGCCAGCTTGAGAGATTCCAAAACCTCCAGTACTTCCTGTAATACCGGGCTGCGAGAGCTGTGGGTTTCCGTTTTCAGTTGGGAACTGGCCAGGTCTACCCCTCCACCCCTATCTGCCTTCTCCGTTGCTGGTTGGTCGAGCAGCAACTCAATCAATTCCCGGTAAACAGGTTCAACCTCATCCCTGAAGTCAAACTGAAAGTCACGGTTGGCGGCAACAATATCGCTCCGGATGCTTTTTAGCGTCTTGACTGCCTGCCTGTAATAGACGATCGCCCGCTCCGGGTTATCTTGCCGCAGCAACCGTCCCATCTGCCATTGCCAGCGGTACAAACTATCTCCGGCACTAAACTGTTGGGCTATCAGTTGGGCCTGACGGGTCAATTCCAGCGCAGTTTCCGGTTGTTGCTTCAGTTCATAAATATGTCCCAGACTGCCCAGGGCAAAGGACTCGGCCCGACCATCACCAATCCGGTTAGCGATCGCGATCGCCTGTTGTAGCAGGGAAACCGCTGCGGATAGCTGGCCGGAAGTTGAGGAAAGTGTCCTAACCGGTTGGGTCTGTCCCAGGCTAGCGCAGAGATCCTGTTCCGCCAGTTGACCCTGATCTAAGGCTTGCTGTCGGCTCAAACTCTGACTGAAGGTGATGGCCGCACTCCTGCCTGACTCCAAGTCCCTGGATATTCCGCTCTGGGCCAGGTTAATCAGGGCATAAACCTTATCCCTGGAGTCAGGCAATGTCTGCACCAGGGCGATCGCTGCCTGCCGGTATCCCTCACCTGAGCTGGAAACCTTCCGGGTATAAGGAAACCGATCGCTCAGCCGACTGTAATTCAGCCATGCCTGTACCCGGTTAAGGTCGGTCTGGCTCTTATTGATGCTCTCCTGAAAGCTTTGCAAGGCTTTCAGCCCATCCTGGTTTGCTGCGGCTAAAAACTGGTGGGCTTTGCTGTCTTCTCTCTGGGCGCAGGCAACCCCTGCCTGAAACAGCGATCGCTCCGCGCGGCTGACATACACATTACCCAAGTTATTCAGGGCGGTAGCCAGAGCTGCGGAGGCTGGTAGGGATGCTGTCAGTTGCCCCAGGTCAGGATTTCGCCCCGATCGAGGGACTCCAGTCAGAACCTTTAAGCTCTCAAGATGGGCCTGTTCGGCTCGGTGATAATCTCCTGCTCCCCAATAGGCTTTCCCCAGTGCTGCCCTGGCAATAACTTCCGTTGGTAAGTCACGGTACTTTTCTGTCAGGGCGATCGCCTGCTCCAGCAGGGAAATAGCCTGGCGATGCTGGCCCTGGTCATTGTAAGCCTGGGCCACCTGGGTTTGTAAGGCCGCCAGGGCGGTTTGACTGTCCGGGTGGTTATCTGCCTGGTAGATGGCAATAGCCCGATTCCATGATCCGATCGCCGCTCCCAGCTTACCCGTTTGTCGGTAGGCCCGTCCCAAATTTCTGTAAATCAAGGCTTTTTCTTGGGGAGTGGAGGTCTGGGTCAGGGCTGTTTGCCAGAGAGCGATCGCCTCCCCAAAGGCTCCTGCTTCGTAACGCTCCATACCGGGTTGTAGCAGTCCGACACTGGCAGACTCGGCTACTACTGGTTGCCTGGTCTGTCCCCACATTGCAATCACTAATACCAATACCAGACCAATACAGCCATAGAGCAATCTCAAGAACCATCGGTATTTGGGTCTCATAATGCGTGGCCTTCTACACTGGTTGCAGGACTGCGATCGCAGGCCATTATAAGGGAGTTAGAAATGTTGGTATAGTAACTGAAACCTTAAGTAATTTTACTGGACTATCGTGAATCGGTTGTTGCTCCTGACGGTGTTTGGCTGCGTCGGCATGACCTCTGATTTCCCGGTTCTGGCCCAAACTGGGCCAACGGTTCCACCCCGTTCCCTGGAACCCCAGCGTCCAATTCCGCCTTTACCGGTGACTCCTCCGGTACAGCAGTTTCCGTCACCCCTGGTGCCACCTTCGTCCCCTCCAACTCGCCCGCCTTCTCCTTCTGGCGATCGTCTCCGCGTCGAGCGTATAGAAGTAGTAGGGAGTACGGTGTTTTCCCAGGCAGAACTGGCAGCAGTCGTTCGGCCCTATGAGCAGCGGGAGCTGACCTTTGAAGAACTGTTAGAAATTCGTTCGGCTGTTACCAGGCTTTACACCGATCGAGGCTATACAACCTCCGGGGCCATTCTTTTACCCCAGGCCATAGCAGATGGGGTGGTCAGAATTCAGGCCGTTGAAGGAGATTTAGAACAGATTGAGGTACGGGGCTTAAACAATTTAAGGCCCGGTTATGTCCGCGATCGTCTCACCCTTGCGGCTCGTCGCCCACTCAATATCCCTCAGCTAGAGGCGGCTCTCCAGCTCCTTCAACTCGATCCGTTGTTTAGTTCCGTAAAAGCAGAATTAATCGCAGGCAGTGCCCCCGGACGCAGTGCCCTGATTGTTACCCTCAAAGAAGCGGCTCCCGTCAATTACCTGGCTCAGATCGACAATCGCAACTCTCCCAGTGTGGGTTCCTTCGGTGGGGTTCTGGGTTTGGGGTCGCTCAATCTTTCGGGCCTGGGCGATCGCTTCAATTTAGAGTTGAGTAAAACCGCCGGGGTGAATCAGCTGGCCCTTGGTTACGATGTTCCCCTGACCCCACGAGATGCCCGCCTCAATCTGAATCTGGAGTTGAGCAGTACCCGCATTATAGAAGAACCCTTTGAGTCCCTCAATATTGGTAGCCGCGGTTTTGCTGCTTCCCTGGGTCTGCGTCAACCCCTGTTGCGGACTCCAACTACTGAAATTGGGGTTGGAGCCTCCCTGGATCTGCGCTACAGCAAAACTTTATTGGATGATCTGCCGTTTTCCTTCTCTTTGGGGCCAGAGGCGGGTGAATCTCAGGTGGCCGTACTGCGCCTGACGCAAGACTGGGTCGATCGCACCCCAACCCGGGTGTTTGCCGCCCGCTCCCAATTCAGTAAAGGCATGGATGCCCTGGGGGCAACGGTTAACAATACCGGGGTTGATGGCCGATTCTTCAGCTGGTTAGGGCAATTTCAATGGGTTCAGGCATTAAATCAGTCCCCCAACTCCCCCATTTTGATTACCCGCTTTGCCACCCAGCTGACGGGGGATGCATTGTTGCCTTTAGAACAAATTAGTGTTGGCGGTATCGATACGGTCCGGGGGTACCGCCAGAACCAGCGGGTAGGCGATAGTGGCATCCTCGGTTCCGTGGAACTTCGCCTTCCCCTGGTTCGCGATCTCCAGGGTATCGGTACTATTCAACTCATTCCTTTCTTTGACGTGGGGTCTGTCTGGGTTAACCGCGCGGCGATCGAAACTCCCAGTTTCAATCGCCAGATTTCTTCCCCTCAGACTCTCGCCAGTCTGGGCCTGGGGGTGCGCTGGCAGCGAGGCTCTCAATTTTCGGCCCGACTCGATTGGGGAATTCCGCTGATTAAAGTCAATCAAGAGAAAAACTCTTTGCAAGACAGTGGGGTTACCTTTGCTGTGCAATACCGCTTTTTCTAGCTCCGTTGCCCGCTAACAGAAAGTGCCCTGGAGGGAAAGAGATTAAGGAAACGGTTTTTGGGTTCTCAAGGCCTGGAGCCTGCCGTCTTACCCTTTGCCAGTTGCCTCAAGCAACCTGGGCTGGTTCGGCCTGTAGTAGAGGAAATCCCATCTTTTCTCTTTGCTGCAGGTAAAGCTGGGCTACCTGTCGTGCCATATTACGAATTCTGCCAATGTAACGAGTTCTTTCCGTCACCGAAATCACTCCCCGTGCATCTAACAGGTTAAACGTATGGGAACACTTCAAAACCTGGTCAAATCCAGGCAGTACCAACTCTTTTTCGATCAGACGCAGTGCTTCCTGTTCGTATAACTTAAACAGAGTGAATAACAACTCTGGATCGGAAGCCTCAAAATTATAGGTTGAATTCTCAATTTCCCCTTGCAGATGGACATCGCCGTAGGTCAATTGATCATTCCACTGAATATCAAAAATTGAGTTCAACCCTTGAAGATACATGGTCAAGCGTTCCAGCCCATAGGTAATTTCAATGGATACCGGACGACAATCTAAGCCCCCACACTGCTGAAAGTAGGTAAATTGAGTGACTTCCATCCCATCCAGCCACACTTCCCAACCTACACCCCAGGCTCCAACGGCAGCATCCTCCCAGTTGTCTTCCACAAACCGAATATCGTGATCCTCCGGCTTAATTCCTAAAGCCCTCAGGGAATCCAGATAAACATCTTGAATATTGTCTGGAGAGGGTTTAATCAGCACCTGGTACTGATAATAATGCTGTACCCGATTCGGATTTTCTCCATAGCGCCCATCTGCCGGTCGGCGACAGGGTTCTACGTAGGCCACTGACCAGGGTTCCGGCCCGATCGCGCGTAAAAACGTATGAGGGCTCTTCGTTCCTGCACCTTTTTCGGTGTCGTAGGGCTGCACTATCAAGCATCCCCGCTCACTCCAAAATTGATGCAGGGTTGCAATCACAGATTGAAAATTCACAGCGTCCTAATCCTCGATTCCACAAACCGCCATCCTCAATTCTCCCCTAAAGCTGCACCGCAAAGCGATTTCAGACAGCCAAAATTTTTTGGGCTGAGTAGTTGACAAGATTGGATTAAGTTGGCTATATTGGTCAAGCGGTCGAGAGGGG